>Ga0181411_1000233_pt1 | contig 19166 bp, 10 predicted proteins | sample 34SPOviralmetaG_FD_130114 | JGI IMG/M metagenome (GOLD analysis project Ga0181411, IMG submission 130114) | Marine viral communities from the oligotrophic San Pedro Time Series (SPOT) site, San Pedro Channel, CA, USA - 34 SPOT_SRF_2012-07-09 | ecosystem: Environmental > Aquatic > Marine > Strait...
AAAGATGAAAGAACAAGAATACAAGCATCACAACAAAGTGAGCTTATAGATCAAAGAAAAGGTGCAAAACCACCTAAAAACTTTGAGTCCGCAGGTAATGATATATTAGGAAGCGGATTTGATTTAGGTAGTTTCGACCCTAGATAACAATTATTAATTATTATTATATTATATTATGGAAGAAAATGTAGAAAACGTAACGGATGACGTTACAAAGTTAGACATGTCTCAAGCTGTTGAACAACCAGTTGATGATAGTGTTACAAAATTAGATTTAAATAAACCAGAAACACCAGAGGAAAATGAAGTTAAAGAAGATAACCCTGACAACGAGGGAGTGGTTGGAGTCGATGAAAATGCCGATGCCACAGAAAAACAAGAAGAAGTACAACCGGAAGTTGAAGCACAAGAAGCTCCAGTATTAGAAGAAATTACTGAAGAAGAAGTTCAAGAGCAAACAGAAGAATTAACTGAACAAGTTGAAGAAGCTGTAGCCGAAGCTCAAGAAACTGGAAAAGCTTTACCTGAAAATGTTCAAAAGTTAATGGACTTTATGGAAGAGACCGGCGGTACACTAGAAGATTACGTTCGCCTTAACCAAGATTATTCTAGTTATGACGATATGACAGTACTCAGAGAGTACTATAAACAAACTAAATCTCACTTATCATCTGATGAAATAGAATTTTTAATTGAAGATTCATTCTCGTATGACGAGGAAGTAGATGAAGAAAGAGATATTAAAAAGAAAAAAATAGCGTTAAAAGAGCAAGTTGCCAACGCTAAAAGCCACTTGGACGGGCAAAAGTCCAAATACTATGAAGAGATCAAAGCTGGGTCAAGGTTAACGCCTGAAGCTAAGAAAGCTATGGATTTCTTTAATAGATACAACAAGGAGTCGGAAGAAACTCAAAAAATAGCGGATAAACAAACAAAAAATTTTTTAAATAAAACTAATCAAGTTTTTAACGATAAATTCAAAGGTTTTGAATATAATGTCGGAGATAAAAGATATAGGTTTAATGTGAACAATGCTAATGAGGTTAAGACCACCCAAAGTGATATTAATAATTTTGTCAAGAAGTTCTTGAATGAAAATAATGAAATGTCAGACGCTAAGGGTTATCATAAATCTCTTTATACTGCAATGAACGCTGATGCTGTTGCTAATCACTTTTACGAACAAGGTAAGGCTGATGCTTTAAAAGAAAGTGTTGCTAAATCTAAAAACGTAAGTATGGACCCAAGACAATCATTTAGTAATGAAAATACTAGTGGTGGTACTAAGTTTAGAGTGCTTAGCGATGATTCTCCTAACTTTAAGTTTAAAATTAAAAATAAATAACTAATAAATTTAAAAATTAAAAAATAAAAAATTATGTCAGTAATGGTCCCAACTCCGACGAGTGCGCTTAACATACCAGCTACTCCGTCGGCAATAAAAGCAACTGTTCCTGGAGCTTACGTAGATTTACGTAACTCTGGATGGGCGCAACAATATTTACCAGATCTTATGGAAAAAGAAGCTGAAGTTTTTGGAAACAGAACTATTTCAGGATTTCTTGCACAAGTAGGAGCTGAAGAAGCGATGGCAGCCGACCAAGTAGTTTGGTCTGAGCAAGGTCGTTTACACGTATCAGCATCAGGTACAATAGACGCATCTGAAGGTGTTATTACAGCAGCTAACCATGCTGTTAGAGTTAATGATACTGTAGTATTAAACCAAGCTGCTGGTACTTTAAAATGTTTAGTAACAGCTGTTGGAGTCAACACTGCAACTCCACCTGTAGCTACTTTTACTGTAGCACCTTATACTCAAGCAGATATGGAAACTGGAACTACTTTTGTAGACGGCCCTGTAACTGGATTCGTATTTGGATCTGAGCACAAAAAAGGAAGTGCACTTCCAGCGTCTGGATATGGTGGTCTTGAACCTTCATTTGCTTCTTTAACTAACAAACCAGCTATTATAAAAGACCTATACGAAGTTTCAGGATCTGACGCTTCAGCTATTGGTTGGATTGAAGTTTCTGGTGAGGAAGGACAAAATGGTTACCTATGGTACTTAAAAGGTAGCGGAGATACAATGGCTAGATTTACAGATTACTGTGAAATGACTTGCATTGAAGGTGAGTTAACAGCTTCAGGTGCTGGTACAGCTAGTAAGTTAGGCGATTTATCTGGTACTGAAGGTTTGTTTGCTGCTATCAAAGCTAGAGGTACTGTAGCTGATGAAGGTTTTGCTAGTCCAACTGAATCTTTAAACACTATGGACGCTCTTTTAAAGAGGTTTGATACTCAAGGTTCTATTGAAGAAAACATGATGTTCTTAAATAGAGAAACTTCTCTAGCTATTGACGATATGTTAGCTTCTTTAAATGGAGCTACTCAAGGTAATAATCTTGTTGGTACTTCTTTTGGTCTATTTGACAACTCAGCTGATATGGCGTTAAACCTAGGATTTACAGGTTTTAGAAGAGGTTCTTATGACTTCTACAAGTCTGACTGGAAATATCTAAACGATGCTACTCTTAGAGGTGCGTTTACAGATATTACTGGTGTGATTGCTCCAGCTGGTACTTCTAATGTTTACGACCAAATTATGGGTAAAAACATGAAGAGACCTTTCTTACACGTAAGGTACAGAGCTTCACAAACTGAAAGCAGAAAAATGAAAACTTGGATCACTGGATCTGTTGGAGCTACAACTTCACAGTTAGACGCGATGGAAGTTAACTATTTATCTGAAAGATGTTTAGTAACTCAAGGTGCTAATAACTTTGTTTTAATGACAAAGTAAGCATTTAACTAATTAAGGATCGAGGCTTCGGCCTCGACCCTTTATTTTATTAACTTATATTATATTATATTATGGCAAAAAAAGAAAAAATCAAAGAGGTGGTTGTTGAAACACCACCGGTTATGGAAACTCCAAAGCCAAAAATTAAAGTTGAGCCTAAAAAGCCAACTTGGGAAATAAAAGAAAGAAAGTATATATTAAAAGGACAAGCTCCTTTGTGTTACATACTAAAAGGTAGCAATATATACTGGTTTGATGAAGAAAAAGGTTATGAAAGAGAACTTAAAATAACTGATAATCAAAAAACACCTTTTGTAGATGAGTTTAAAGGTAATGCAAAACTTTCTCATATAATGTTTATGGACGGTATTTTAATTGTACCAAAACAAAAACAAACATTACAAAAACTTTTATCTTTATACCACCCAGACAAAGACAGGATATATTTTGAATACAATGCAGTTCAAGATGCTACTGACGAGGTGGAAACTTTAGAATTAGAAATAGAAGCATTAATGGCAGCTAAAACTATAGATATAGATATGGCCGAAGCGATTATGCGTGTAGAACTAGGTTCTAAGGTTACAGAGATGAGTTCTAAGGAGCTTAAAAGAGATTTACTATTATATGCTAAGAAAAACCCGGCTATATTCCTAGAGCTTCTTAATGACGATAATGTTGTACTTAGAAACTTTGGTATTAGAGCAACAGAAATGGGGTTATTAGTACTATCTCAAGATCAAAGAACATTTAGTTGGGGTTCTAATGGTAGAAAACTAATGAACGTTCCTTTTGACGAACATCCATATTCAGCTTTAGCATCATGGTTTAAAACTGATGAAGGTATGGACATTTACAAAACTATTGAAAAACAATTGAAGTAAAAACCTTTGTAGAAGCAGTCGCTCTACGGGGCGATTGCAAACTACAAATTAAAAAGAAATTATGGCAGTAAGTATAGATACAGTATATCAAAGAGTTTTATCAGTTGCTAACAAAGAGCAAAGAGGTTATGTAACTCCTCAGGAATTTAACTTATTTGCTAACCAAGCTCAGATGGATATATTTGAGCAATATTTTTATGACTTAAACCAATTTAGTAGACTTAAGGGTAACAACAACGAGTATGCTGATATGGTAACTATATTAGAAGAAAAAATAAATATATTTAAAAAATTAAACCAACCAGTTACAATTATAAACCAGTTTGGTGATGGAACTTTACCTTCTAATATTTATAGGTTAGGTACTTTATCAAGACTAGCGTTAACCAACGTAGAAGGATCTGTCCAGGCTATAATAGAACTCGTTACAGAAGACGACGTTATAAGATTTAACAGAAGCCCTTTGGCAAAACCAACTATAAAAAGGCCTATTTATACAAGAACATCTAGCACTGGTGTTAAAATAAGACCTAGCAGTACGGACCCTTCTAAGTCAGCTGCCCCATACTTTATAGTCGGTGGATTTGATATTAACAGTGGGTCTTCTGACATTGTTGTTAGCACTAGTTCTTCCAACTATAACTTTATAGAAGTAGGTCAAGAAGTTAAACAAGCAAATATACCTGTTAACACTTTTGTTGGTTCTATAAACAACGGTACAATAGGTCTTGTGGATAGTGGTGGTAATGCTGTTAATGCGAGTAGTAGCGGTGACCCCGTGCAAGTCACATTTGCATCTGACGACGTTAAATGTAATTACGTGCAAAAACCTACTAACGTTTCTTGGAACTACACAGAGATAAATGGCGTTGCAATGTACAACTCTGCAAACTCAGTTGATTTTGAATTACACGCTTCCGAAGAAACAGAGTTAGTTTTTAAAATATTACAGTTAGCTGGTATAGCTATGGAAAGTATGGATTTATACCAAGTGGCTGCACAGGAAGAATTAAGAAATATTCAACAAGAAAAAATATAATAAATGGGATTATTAAATCAAACTCAAAAAAACTACTATAGCACAGCATCTCCAGATGTTTTTGGTGAATATCAATTTACATCTTTAGAAAACATTATTGATCAATTTATAATAGCTTACGTTGGTGAGCAAAAAATAATATCTAAAATTTCTAGAACTGATGTAGCTTTTCATGCTCAAAGAGCTTTGCAAGAACTAAGTTTTGATACTTTTAAATCTACAAAATCCCAAGAAATTGTAATACCACCATCGCTAACAATGGTTTTACCTCAAGATTATGTCAACTATGTAAAGATAACATATACTGATAACGCAGGTATAGAACACATCGTATACCCAGTTTCTAAAACATCTAATCCTTTTAAAATAGTTCAAGATGCTAATGGTGTATACCAATTCACTGGAGATAATCTAGAGACTTCAGATGACTCTAGAACTTGGGATAAATACAAAACACATACAAATAACGAAACTAATAATAGTAGCGACCAATATGACGATGGTTTATATGACTTAAATGTTGGCCAAAGATATGGTCTTGACCCACAGTACGCACAGACTAATGGTTCTTTTTATATAGACGAGTTAAAAGGTAAGATACACTTTAGCTCTAGTTTCTCTGGAGTAACTGTAACTTTAAAATACATAAGTGATAGCTTAGGTACGGACGATGAAATGCAAGTACATAAATTTGCTGAAGAAGCTATGTATAAATCTATAGCCTATGCTATTTTATCTACAAGTGCTAACGTACAAGAGTATATAGTTAGAAGATTTAAAAAAGAAAGGTTTGCAGCAATAAGAACTGCTAAGCTAAGACTTTCAAATATAAAATTAGAAGAGATAAGCCAAATACTAAGGGGTAAATCCAAACAAATAAAACACTAGTATATGCCGGAAATTAAGAATACTTTTACGTCAGGGAAAATGAACAAAGACCTTGACGAGAGATTAGTGCCTAATGGTCAGTATAGAGATGCAATGAACGTAGAAGTTGCATCGTCTGATAGTGATACTGTAGGCGCTTTAACTAATTCTAAAGGTAATGTAGCGATGAATAGTACTGGTATTGTTGGTGCTACTTGTGTAGGTTCTATAGTAGATACTGAGAACGATAGAATTATATGGTTTATATGTGGTGATACTACAAATGCTATTGTAGAATACAGTTTGTTATCTAGTGATATATCACCTATACTTGTGGACACTACAAAAACTTTATTAGGTTTTAGAAAGAAAGTTTATATAACTGGTATAAACATACTTAATGGTACTTTATTCTGGACAGATAATGTTGGACAGCCTAAAAAAATAGATATTGAGCAAATGAAGTCTGGTTTGGTTTTTAAAATAGAAGGTACAACCAAAGATTATAAGGCTATTGCATTTGATGATGCTAATGTATGGGGTGATACTTCTGTACCACCCGAAATACCTTTAGGTGGAACTTTTTCGGTACCACCCACAACTACAGTGGGTTTAACACCTAGTGACCTTAAAGTTATTGTAAACGGGACTGAAGACACAAGTTTTACTTTAGGTGGCGCTGGTATAACATTAACCAACGATCCAACAGATGGTGATGACATATCAGTTGAATTAATTTCTACACGAGCTATATTTACTCAAAGAACATTTTATATTGTAAATGGTTACAACAGACAATACCCTAAGAAAAAAAATATTTTTGTTGCAAGGCGTTTTCCTTTAACAGCACCTGACATGCAGCTTTCTAGCTCTGCTAGAGATGGTAATGTTACAAACGCCTCTGCCTACACGCCATCTACATTTGTAGGTGGAAACGAGCATTGGTGGCTTTATATAGATGATAATAATATAACAAGAAAGAAACCGCCAGGTGTTAATAGTAAAGGTCCTTTTTACCAAAACCAAGACACAAACCCGCCATCAAATATGTTGGTAGATATTAATGGTGACCCTGTTGTTTTACTTAGAATACAATTTCCTAACAATAGTGGCTTTAAAGAAGATGATATAGTTGTCTTGACAGCGCCTAACAACTCAAATGTTTTAGCAGATCAATTTACAGACCCTTTAAAAATAAGGTTATTACTCGGCGAAGAAAATAACGTTGCACCACAAAACTTTGAAATTACTATATTAAGCATAAGCGACAGTTTATTAGACCAAGAATCATTTAATAAAAACGGTGGTGGTAAAATTAGGTGGAGCGTAGATCTTGAACAAGCCGAAGGTATTTATCAAAACGTTTTTCCAAGATTTGCTTACAGGTGGAAGTATGCAGACGGTGCTTATTCAGCAATGTCTCCTTTTACCGAAGTTGCATTTTTACCAAAAGCTAGTGGGTATGAATACGACTCAAAAGAAGGTAATAATATTGCAATGCAAAACGATGTTAGAAAAATTACTCTTTCTAATTTCCAAGGAAAACTTGTAGATGTTGATGAAGTTGATATATTAGTTAAAAACTCTAATAGCAATAATGTTTATGTTGCTGACACTATACAGACAAACGCTACAGATATTGGTACTGTTGAAATAACACAAGAAAATATTTCTTCTTTATTACCTTCAAATCAATTGTTAAGACATTTTGACAATGTGCCTTTAAAAGCAAGGGCACAAGAAATATCTGCTAATAGACTAATATATGGTAATTATTATCAGCAAAGAAATTTACCACAGTTTTTTGAAAAAAGAGTTTCTTTTAATTTTAGTGTAAGATCAAATGACATAACCAGCAAGTTTGCTAAGTCCGTAAAATCACTAAGAACATACCAAGTTGGTGTTTCGTTTTTAGACGATTTAGGTAGACAAACACCAGTTTTTTCATCAGACAACTCTACTGTAAAGCTAGGGCAAATAAGCTCTAGCACTCAAAACTACTTAACAACAAATTTAAAATCATTTAAACCTTCCTGGGCAAAGCATTTAAAGTACTATATAAAAGAAAACTCTAATGAGTATTACAATATGGCTTTAGACAGGTATTATAATGATGAAATAGATGGAAATGTGTGGTTGTCTTTTTCTTCTAACGAGACTAATAAAGTTGAAGTTGATGACTATATAATACTTAAAAAAGCTCACGGGTCTAACAACCCTGTTTACGATGGTGGTGGAGATACTGTAAAATACAAGGTTTTAGCCAAAGAAAGCATGGCTCCTGAATCTATAAAATATAAAAAAGAATCACTTGGTAAGGTAAATGGTATAAAGTTTTCAAAGCAAGTACCTGGCAACCTAACCGACGGTTATCCTGAAAAAGGCTTTAACACTTTAAAAATACAAAAAAGCGCTTTCTCAGATACTGAACTTGAAGATGTTAACACATGGACAACAGCTAGTAATGAAAAGTTTTTAAAAATATCTTTAGCAACAAGTGGTAATGTAGAGTCTAACTTTTACGAAGTTTCTAATGTTGTCTTAAAAACAGAGACTATTAGTAGTGTTGATTATGAGTATTATGAATTTACTTTAAAAACGTCTTTTGGTGATGATATTAGCTTTGTAAGAACATATTACGTACCACCTACAACAAGTACTCAGAACAGTGATAACGCTAATAAACGTTTTTCATTTGAATACTTTGAAAACGTTAATAGAGAAACAGCATCTGAATTTAAGGGTAGATTTTTTATTAAAGTTAAAAGTGATAACAATTTAAAAAACTACGTGTTAAACACGCAGAACTCTACTATTGGAGCTAATTATGTTTCTATGGCGCAAAACATGAGGTATATTAGACATGGTGGTAATTCGCCTGGTACAGCAAACACAACTATAGATAATCGTGATTATGATAAAGATTACACTGACTGGCCTTCAACGCTTACAGATTTTGATCCACCAATAAGTAGTGATAAAAATAAAATGCAGTATTGGGCGGTTGACGAAGGTCGTTATTACGAGGAAGGCTCACCATCCGCACAGTCTCATGGGGTTTCAAACTCTGAAGGTGGTTTTCAAGTAGGTAATCAAATGGTTGCTTTTAGATTTTGTGGAAGAATACCGTCTTTTTTAAGTAAAGGTATTGGTTGGACATACGACAACTACAAGTTCTACGATGTTTTAGATCAAAGTGATTTTAACCCAAACACATATAGCTTTTTCCAAAAAATGGCTAAAGGTGTTGGTTTAAAATTTAGATGGTATCACGATCCAGGTGTTATATACGAGGTTATAGAATCAACAATAATACCTATTAAAAACTTTAACAGTGCAGATAATACAAGCGCAAGTGGTCTTGAAGCTGTAAACGGTGTTGTTTTTAAATTCAAACTAAACAAACAAGTGGCAACTGGTATCGTGCGAGACGGTATTACGCAAGCAAATACTGTTAAAATGAATGTTTTAAGTAATAACTCCACACTTAATAGTTCAGATAATACTAAAGTTTTTGAAATAATAGAGACTTTACCAAACGATGAGTCTTTCTTTACTGAAAACCCAGCTGTATTTGAGGTTGAACCAAAAGAAGATCCTGTAGACTTAAATTTATTTTATGAAACTTCAAGATCTATATTAATTCCAAAAGTTGGTTATTATATATCATGTCCTTCTAATAGCGACTTTGTTAATTCAACTATAGATTCTGCAACAGAAGATACTTTAACTCTAACAAAAGTGTCAAACACCAATGCTCTTATACCAGCTGGTACTATAGTTAAAATACACGATGGTTCTCAATATGAGTCAAACGAGGCTGATTATAATTTTGCACAAGACTTTGTTTTAGCAGAAGATATGCCGTCTGGAACAAACACTGTTAAATTAAGACAAGTACAGTTAGACTGGTCTAATTGTTTTGCTTTTGGTAATGGTGTAGAGTCTAATAGAATAAAAGATGACTTTAACGCTCCTATTATGGATAAAGGACCTAAGGTTTCTTCAACTTTTTCTGGAACATATAAACAAGAACATTTAAAAACAGGTTTAATCTATTCTGGTATATTTGTAACTAAAGATGGTGTTAATAATTCTAACCAGTTTATTCAAGCTGAAAAAATAACAAAACAACTTAACCCTGAATATGGGTCTATACAAAAGCTCTTTACAAGAAACACTAATATGGTTACTTTTTGTGAAGACAAAACATTAAAAGTTTTAGTAGATAAAAACGCTTTGTTTAACGCTGATGGTAATCCACAGTTGTTATCAACTGATAGTGTGTTAGGTCAAGTCATACCGTTTGCTGGGGATTTTGGTATATCTAAAAACCCAGAAAGCTTTGCTAACTATGGTTATAGAGTTTACTACACAGATAGAAAGAAAGGAGCTGTTTTAAGATTGTCTGGTGATGGTATAACAAACATTGCTGAAAAAGGCATGTTAGATTACTTTAAAACAAATATGAGAGATGCTGAGACGCTTTTAGGTAGTTATGATGAGACTAAAGATATTTACAACTTAACATTAAAATACCCGCAAGCAGTTGGAGATACAACAGTTAGTTTTACAGAGAGAGTAAATGGTTGGACTAGTTTTAAATCTTTTATACCTGAGGCTGGTTGCTCATTAAATAATGGGTACTACACGATGTATGATGGTGAAATTTGGAAGCACGGTGTTAATGAATTAAGAAATACATATTATAACACTTTTACAGCATCTAAAGTTAGATTTGTATTTAATACGGAATTTTCATCTGTTAAAACTTTTAAAACATTAAACTACGAGGGTAGTACATCTAGAATTTATAGTACTGTTTCTGGGCAAGAAGATCAAGTAGCTACTGAAGGTTGGTATAACAATACTATTACAACTGATTTAGATTCTGGAACTATACCATACTTTTTAGATAAAGAAAACAAATGGTTTAACTACATACAAGGTAATTCAACTGGAACAACTACCAACGATATTTCTGAAAGAGCATTTCAAGGTTTAGGTTTTGCTAGTGCTGTTGGGTCAACAAGTACGTATCATGAGCTAGTTTTAAATGGTACTTTAACAGACAACTCTTTAGATTATCAACCATTATATGACTGGGTTGGTGGAACTGGTTTACCAAACGGGACTAAAACTACAATAACAAATCAAACTGGTGCTATATCAGACCAAGTGTTTACAATAGAACCTAAAGTAGTAAATGGTGTTAAATACGTTATAGCAGAGGCAGACTTTTCTTTACAAGGAACACCTACTGGTATAAGTGGAATAGTTTTTGCAGACACAGCAACTCCATATGCTATTAACAACAATGTAACAGCAACAATATCTTTTAGCACTAACATGCCTTCTAGTGATGACACTCGTTCTTTCACTGTAATTGGAAATGCTAATCCACAAGCCTTATAAATAAACAAACAAAATGGGAACAATAGTAAGTAAAATAAGAAACTGCACTGAAACAACAACAGCTATTGATGCTACGCTAAGCAACAATAACACAACGTTTACGGTAACTGGTTTTCCAGGGCAAACAAAAAGGCTTTTTAAAAAGCAATTTACAGCTATAACTAACCATGTTTTTAGTAGTGAGCCAACTGTAGATTTTAGTGATACAAGTTTTCCTCAAAACTACACTGTGACAAACGTAGACACTGGGTCTATAGCTGGTGGTGATCTTACAGTTAGAGAAACTACAGTTAGGTATTTATTTCCGTACCAACCGGTTGATGAAGACAGTGAAGAGTCTATATTTTTTAACACGCTAGGATCGGCTAATTTTCCACCTTCTACAGGTAAAATATATTCTTATGGTTTTGATGAGTCTGATATAGGTAGTGATGGGGGTGTTAAAACATTAAAAGTAATTGGTGATACCGCTGCCACCCTAACTGTTACTGCTAAAATTTCTGGAGGAGCAGATATTGAATTAACTACTGCTGTTGTTGAATCAAACGTTAGTAGTTCTACATCTATACCGTTACAAGTTTCAAACTCTAGCATACATGTTGGAATGACTGTTTCTGGAAGTGGTGTAGCTGATTGTACAGTTGTATCAATAACTGGCGCTAGTATAGTTTTAAGCCTAGCACAAACATTAACTGCAAATACTGTTTTAAGTTTTAAAGGTCCTTTTACAGCCACTATTGGTAGTGACGGTGTGTTTAGTATACCTATTCCTTTTCCTGCAACATCTACTAATTTAACTTATAATGTTGTACTTACTCAAATAGCTGCAGGCTCTTTTGTAAGTCCTTTATTATCACCAACAACTTTAGTTGTAAAGCAATACAAACCTACAATTATTACTTTTGCAATTACAAACAATAATCCACCAGCATCAGGTTCGTTTACGCTAAGTTCTAACAGTTTTACAGATTCTGGTCAAGCTAATAGAAATAACTCTATATTGTTGTCTTACGAACCAACCGAAATATTATTTACAGCATCGACATCAGCATCTGGTTATAGCATAATTTTAGGTGCCCAAGAGTTTACAACTCAAAGATGGAGTTCTTTAACCGCTGCACCAGGAAAATATATAACTTTAACTGGTGGTACCTCTGTAGCTTTTAGTGAATTTTCAATAGTTATAGATAACAGTCAAAGCACTAAAGTTGCAACTGTTAGGTGTTTAGCTACGGTTTTATTTCATGGATCGTCAGACCAAACTACAAATTTAAATATTAACGATATATTAACAACACAACAATAGCATGCCAGATATAGTATATACTTTTTCAAACCCTATAAATGTTTCTCTTCAGTCAAAACCTAATGGTGTTGCTACTGGTGCTGAAACTGGTGCTTATGACAATGTATATTTTACTAGAATTTCAAGTGGCAAACAGCTAGGTTCTGTAAAACTTATAGGTTCTTGTGTAGACATAACGCAAAGTCAAAACAAAATAACGGTTAAAGCTGTAGCAAACATACCGCTACCAGCGATAGGCGATTATTTGTTTTTTGCTAAAAACACAAACATAAACACACCTGGTATAATGGGTTACTATGCGGAAGTAGAAATGATAAATGATTCAACAGAGCAAGCAGAGCTTTTTACGGTTAGTTCAGAGGTTAATGAAAGTAGTAAATAATGAGTAAAAAGTGTAATTATAATATAAATAAACAATAAATATGACTGGAACAGAATTAATGGCTATCCAAGCTGGTGTTAGTATACTATCAGGTATATTTGGTGGTAAGCGTAGACGTAGAGCGCAAAGAGAAGCTAAAGCTGCTAGAGATAAAATGAGGACTGAATATGAGGCTTTAGACACTAGCAACTTATACGCTGATATGGAAAACCCATACGAAGACTTAACTGTAAACCTGCAACAAGCAGAGTTTATGAGAGAACAACAACAACAGCAACAAGCTAATTTATTATCAGGGCTTCAACAAGCTGCTGGTGGTAGTGGTGTTGGTGGTTTAGCTCAAGCTGTAGCCGGTCAAGGTATAGTAGCATCACAACAAGCTGCAGCATCAATAGGTCAGCAAGAAGCAATGAACAAAAGATTAGCAGCACAAGCAGAAAGTAGAATACAAGCTTTAGAAGCACAAGGAGCTACACAAGCTAGACAATTAGAGGCTGATAAAACAGCAACACTATTTGGTATTGAATCACAAAGATTAGCTGAGGCTAATAGAGCAAGAGCACAGGCTAGACAAGCTATCGCTGGTGGTATAGGTAGTTTAGCAATGATGGGTATTGGTGGTCAGTTTAAAGGTATGTTTGGTGGAGCTGCTCCAGCTGCAACAGGTGCTTTTGGAGCTCCAAGTTTACAAATGGGTACTGTGCAAGGTTTGAATTATTTACCACCACAACAAAACTTTTTATCACCAGGTTTTAGTAATTTTGGTATTAGTCAGCAAACCGGCATTTTTAACCCAAACCGATTTCAAGGTTTAACATTAAATCAAGGATAATATGGCAGCAAATCAAGCATTAATACAAGCATCAAGAGGTACAGGCGAACAATTCATAGATTATGGAGCTGTTTTACAACCTGTAGTAAAAGGTATGATGAGAGATTTAGAAATAGCTGATAACAAAATGGCTAGCTTTGTAAACTCTTTACCACCTGGCGCAAACATAGAAAAACTACCACAAGGCATGAGACCTGAAGTAGAAAGATATTTAAGAGATTCAAAAAACGAATACGCAGAAGCTGCTAAAGTAGCTTCTAAACTAAGCCCATCAGACGCTGGTTATAGAGAAGCTGTTGATAAAATGAACAGTATAAAAACTGGGTTTATGAATTTAAATAAAAACCTAGAAGCTCATTTGGCTAATAGAGTTGAGTTTATTCAAGACAAAGATGATTTGTCTACGTCTTTACGCGGTAATGACAATGTGTTTTTGACTAGTGTATACGCTGGTGATTATGATGGTTTTAAAGTTACTGGTGGTGAATTAGAATTTTTAGATAAATCAACAAATAAATACAGAAGAAACTCAGAGTTTCCACAATACTCATTAACAGACGTTGTTGGTGCTGATGGTGTTGCTAAAATTTTTGACACTGAAAGAAATTTAGGCAATAAAGGTTTAGGTTGGAATCCAAAAAGGTCTGGCAGAGAAGTTAATAGACTTTTTAAGAAAGTAGGTAGTCAAGGTGTTATTGATATGGCTTTTGATGGTTTTGATGAGTATGATGGTAATTACATAGACACTGTTGTTAAAGAGCAACTAGCTCCAAAAATGTCTATGCAAGATTGGTTGGTTAGCGATCAAAGAGACAACCTAAAGACAAAAGAAGGTTTTTCACCTTACAAAGCAGGTTTTCAAAACTTCATATCTGATGTAGTAAAAGATGGTTATAATGAAGGTAAAGCTGTTTATGACAAAAGAATAAACAAACCAGAAAAAGTAGACTCTCCATTTAACAGGAGCCAAAGATATGGGCCAGCTGGAGAAACTGTTATGGGTTCTGTTTTAGAAAATTTATTATCAATGCTACAGTCTGGAGAAATACAAGTTGGTGATAAGGCTTACAATGTTAACACTGATACTAATGAATGGAAAGCTGCAGATGGAGAAGTAATATCTGGAGATGAAATGCTTGACTTAATGCAACAAGAAGCTGGTGGTTACGATTTAAAGCAAGATATATACTTTAGAAAATTTAAAGGAACTTCTGACTGGGAGCAAGCTGAACCAGAGAATAAAGAGAAAAAGCAGGTTGAAAAACCTGGTTTTGGAGTTAGAGGTCTTCCTATAGGTTCTATTTTTAAATAAAATTACATGACTAAATACGAAACTGTATCAGGTATTTTCGAAGTTGATGACAACGATGTTGATCGTTTTTTTAACAAATTTCCTAGCGCAACTAAGGTCGTAAAAGAAAAAGAGTTTAGCACTGGATCTACTCTATTATCAAATCTTGGTTTAGGTTTTGTAGAGTTCGCACAAGGTGTTGAAAGAAAAAAAGAGGCAATACAGCTTGGTATAACTGAATTGTTAATGCCAGGTAAGATGACTGTTGAAGAAAAACGTGGCGCAAGGGCCGCTGTTAAATCTATAAACTTAGGTAGTTCCGATAGCTATGAACCTATTGTTAGTAAATTAGAACAAAATATACCGCAATATGAAACACAAAGTATAACAGAGGATATTCAGAAAGGTAATTACGCTCAAGCTGGGTTTAGAACTGTTAATGCAGCTTTAAGATCTGCCCCTTCTTTAGTGGCTGCAGCTAGTGGTTATGGCGGTTTAGTTGCTTTGGCTGGTAGTGTTGCTGGTAATAAATTTGAAGAAGAATTTGAAGCTGATCCAGAAAAATCTACAGGATTATTATTAGCCAATGCTGGTTTAACAGGGGCTACAGAAGCAACATTTGAATTAGTTACTAGAGGACTTTTGAAAAAAGCTGGTTTTTTACGTGATCAAGGTAATATTAAAGCTGCTAAAGAATTATTAGAAGGTGGTGCTAAAAACATTATTAAAAATTTAGCTTACGGTATTGGTGCAGAAGGAGCTTCTGAAGCAGCTACGGAGTTAACAGTCGCTCTTGAAGATAAATTAACGTTAGGTAAAGATTTAGACGGAGATTTGCTTTATAGATTAGGTGATGCTGCTATTGTTGGTTCTTTTATTGGTGGTAAAGTTGCTTCTGTTGGTGAGTTAAGCAAAATAAGTGGTAAAGCTAAACAAAGAGCCGAGGCTATATTAATGCCAGAAGATATAAAGCAAGATATAAGTAAAAAAGTATCTAAAATAAATAATTTAATTAAAGATTTACCACAAGCTTCTCAAGAAGGAAAACCTATTATTGAAGAAGAAATAAATAAATTAGAACAAGATATAATATCTCAAAAGCAAAAATCCTCAAGAGTTGTAAATAGTTTAAAAGGTCAAGATTTACAAAATTATTTTAATAATGTAAACGAGATAAATAAACAAAAAAATATTTTAAACAAAGCAAATACTGATAGCGAAACAAGTCTTGCTGAAAATAAAATAAAAGAATTAATTGAAAACAACAATTTAATTGTAAAAGAAGCGGTTGTCAAGCAAACAGCTAAAGTTACAGAAGCTGTAAAACAACAAATAGAAAAAGGTGAGTTAGATGGTAAGGTTACAGAGTTAACTTCAGAAGAAATATCAAGTATTGAAAGAGAAGGTTTTGACTCAAAAGAAGCGTCAGAGCAGTTTGGTTTTATTGATCAAAAAGCAGATGGTAGTTTTGAAATATTTCTAAACAAAGACAAGCCAATGATTGGGACTGCAGGTCATGAGTTTTTACATGCTGTATTGTTTAAGACCATTAAGAATAACCAGCAAACGCAAGATGCTTTAGGAGATGCTTTGGTAGAACATGTATCAAATCTTGGTGGTGATAAAAGTGTTTTAGGGCAAAGACTATCTGCTTATGGTAAGTTTAACAAAGAGGGTGTTTTTGAAAGAGATTCAAACTTTGGTGAAGAAACCTTAACAATAATGTCTGAGGAAATTTTAAATGGAAATTTAAAGTTTGAGGAAAACTTCTTTACCAAAATAGGTGATGTAATTAGAAGATTTAGCCAAGATTATTTAGGCAGACAGATTATACTTAATAGACCTAGAGACGTTTATAATTTTGTAAAAGATTACACTAAAAGTATTAAAGATGGTAAAATAAGTCCAGCTATATTAAAAGTTGCTAAAGAAGGTGCTGTTGGTAAATTAATTGCAGAAGGTGTTAAAGCCGAAGATGTTGTTAAAATGTCTAAAGATGCTTCTGATAAAGTACAGCGTATATACGAACAAGTTGGTGCTACTGGTGCGTTTGATATTATAAATGAGTTTAAACCTATTGTTAGTAAAATAGTGGAAAAACGTAGTGAAGCACCTGGTTTTGATAGACAATTATTAACTGATGAAATAGAAACTGGTAAACGTGGTATATTAGATCTTATTGGAGAGTACGATCCAAAGTCTGGTGTACCATTAGCTGCTTTTATAAATAAATTCTTGCCAGCAAGAGCTATTGAAGCTTCAAGAAGAGTTTTAGGTGAAGAGTTTACACAAGATGTAACAGAAGCTAAAGGTGTTATGGCTGAAGAAGTTGCTGAGGTTGAAGTTGAAGCTAAGCCAAAGAAAAAGAAAATTATTTTATCTGATAGACTAGGTGTTAAAAATAAAGTTGACGAGGCGATTAGCAAAAAACTACCTGATTTAGATATTGAGAATTTAAACTTTAAAAACTTAAAAGACCAAACACCGGAAATAACTGGTGAGTTGTTTGGTATATCTCCTAAAAAACTAATTAGCTTAGCAAACATAACTAAAAAAGAATTACAATCTGCACAAATGTTTATTAACAAAAACGCAGATGTTTTAATAGCAATGCTACCTGAAGGCGCTACAACAGGTGGCACAGCGACTGGTGTTCCTGGTAGTTTGTTAAAGGCTTTTTACACGAAAACAGATAGAGCTAAAGCAGCTAAAACTGGTAGTAAAGCTGGCCTTGCGATACAAGAAAAAAATGATATAAACAAAAAAGATTTTTTAGAGACTTTTGGTATTATAGATGGTAAGCCAGATCGTACTGATAGAAATACATCGGCTAGAGTTTTAGCGTTAGCTAATTTAACGGGTAAAATGATGAGCAATCAAGCTGTTAGAGAGGTACTTTCTAAAAATGTAACAGAAAATAACGCAAAATCAATGCTAAGGTTGTCTGATGGTAAATCAGCTGTTATGTTTAGTAAAAGTATGTCTAAAGAAAAAGACATGCCGTATATACTAGATTATTTAAAAGAAGTTGATCCAAAAATAACTGAAGATAAGTCATACCAAATACTAGGTAATTACGCAAACCTTACTGACCAAGAATTTAAAAAGCAATTTCCTATTTATTTTAATGGAATAATAGACTACGTAGAGAACATGGCACAGTTTGTTGCTGATGGAGGTAAAGAGGCTAGGCAATTTACAAAGGCTATAAAAGGAGTAGATTTTGGCAATGAAAAACTAAACGATTACTTAAAAAATGGTTTTTGGACATTGTCAGATGCTAAGTTTAAAAAAGATAAAAAAGCTATGGCTTGGTTTTTAAAGACATCTTATGATCTTGCAGACCAAATAGTTTTACCAGAAAATGCAACTGATGGTAATAGAAGGTTGTTATTAGGTTTTTTCGCTGGACACTACAATATAGTTGGTTCTGATATGGCTAAGGTTGGTAGTACTTTAAAACAAGGTATTATAAGTAGGCTAAATAAAAAAGGTAAATCAGTTCTTAGTAAAAAAACTTTAGATAGATGGAAAAACTTTGATTTTGAAAATTTAAAAAGTTCTTACGCGTCTACATTTTACACTGGATTAAAAAAGATATACAATGCTAATAGCTTAAAAGAACAAGTAGCTATAGCTAAAGAGTATTTTACAGGTAAAGAAAGTTCTTTGCAAGTTGAGTTTTATGACTTGTGGAACACAACTTTAGAAGAGTGGTTGCATTCTAGTGAAGTTGGTAGTAAAGAGTTTAATAGCAAAGCTGACTATGTGTTAAAGCTTAAAAAAGCAAACGCGGCAATAGGAACTACAGGCGAAAGAATAATGGCTCCAGGTGGTTACGTGTATTTACCAGGTTCTATTTTAGATGCTACCATAAAGTTTGAACACTTAAAATCAAGTAGCCAACAATCAAAAGAGTCAGCTTTGTTGGTTATAAACAACGAGTGGCAAAAAAACGGTAAAGAAAACGTAAAGGATTACAAAGGTATATATGGGCCTTTAGAATTATTTAATATGATTGACGCTGCTACAGGTAAAGTTAATGATAAAAATATATTTAGACTAGCTGGTAATTTAGAGGCTGCAAAAAAAATATATAAAATAGATGATTTTAAAACCACACTATATGACGACATTGTTTCTAACCTTACCAAAGACCAGTTAGGTACGCTAGAAAGAGCTAATAATACTAGGGAGGTTAATCGATTAAACAAAGGCATCATGTTTTCTAGATCATCTAAAAATGAGTCTAAAGGTATCACTGTTTTAGATTTTGATGATACTCTAGCTACTACAGAGTCATTAGTTAAATTTACAACACCAGAAGGTAAAACTGGCACTTTAAATGCA
>Ga0181411_1000234_pt1 | contig 19122 bp, 20 predicted proteins | sample 34SPOviralmetaG_FD_130114 | JGI IMG/M metagenome (GOLD analysis project Ga0181411, IMG submission 130114) | Marine viral communities from the oligotrophic San Pedro Time Series (SPOT) site, San Pedro Channel, CA, USA - 34 SPOT_SRF_2012-07-09 | ecosystem: Environmental > Aquatic > Marine > Strait...
AAGAGCCAGAGGATGCATCCGTTCACGGATTTAAGACTGACAAGACTACAATTAAACGATTGATCGATCAGGCTGCAGCCAAAGGGAACGACATTGCTGTTGAGTTCCTTACTAAACTGTCTCGTATGAACGCCCTATCGACATATTTAGATAGCTTCATTCAAGGTATAGAGACATGGACACGCCCTGATGGGTTGCTGCACACAAACTTCAATCAATGCATCACTAGTACAGGCAGACTGTCTTCATCTAACCCAAACTTTCAAAATCAACCCAAGCGAGGCTTCCCTGTTAGAAGTGCGGTAATTAGCAGGTTTGAAAACGGGAAAATTTTAGAGACGGATTACTCAAATCTTGAGTTCGTCATGGCAGGGGAGCTATCCCGTGACCCCCAGATCATTAAGGATGTCCTCGAAGGTAAAGATCTGCATAAGCAGACTGCTTCTATAATATACCAATGTGACCAAGAACAGGTGACTAAAGATCAACGCCAAAATTCAAAAAAATTCAGTTTTAGTCCGATTTATGGGGGAGTTGGTGGTGGGGAAGAACCCCACATCCGAAATTATTTTAAGGAGTTCTTTGGAATCTATAAAGGTTTGGGAGCCTACCATAAAAAGCTAACTGATGGCGTAATGAAGGACGGACATATCACTACATTCTCAGGCCGACAGTTTTACTGGCCCAATGAAACCAGACGAAGGAACGGACGTACAAAGCATTACACTCAGCAAGTGAACTATCCTGTGCAGTCAACAGCCACCGCTGACATCGTTCCTCTAAGTTGTATTCGAGCATTGCGTAAGTTTAACGAGCTAAACCTTAAATCCAAGCTTGTTCTTACTGTCCATGACTCCATCGTGGTGGATACACATCCTGACGAAATGGAACAGGTCAAAGAGGCTCTGACGTGGGCTATGGAAGGGGTAACGGAAGAGGCTACTGATCGATGGGGCTATGAATTTGCACTACCGTTGAAGATTGAGATCTCTGGTGGAAAAAACTGGATGGATCAAGTCGAATTTAGTTGACTAACGCCACCTAACTATGGCATACTATAAGTCCACTTAATAAAGATCGGGTAGTATATAAATGAATGATCTCACGACAATAGATCCTGCAGCGTTGCAGGAATTACAGGCAGAACTTGGAACAGAAATTAAAGGTGGTGGCAAAAGCTCCATCGTTAAAGTTCCAGAACTTAAAATTAATGCTAGAAGTAAGGATAAGGATACAAAAAAGCCAATTCCAGAGGGTAGTTTCTATCTTCATAATGCAGAGAAAACTGCATACGCAGAAAGCGTTACTTTCAGACCTCTTTGCTCTCACATTCAATATTTTCATTGGGAAGAAGTTGATGGGAAAAGAAAGCTAATTAACAAAAGCGTTCCAGTGATTAACAATAGTCAAGAGGCGAATGATCAACTAGGTGGGATTGCCTGTGGGATGCCCTCTTGGGAAGACCGCAAGCTGCTTGAACCTACAGAGCAAAAGCGTTGGCGAGATATGCAGCATCGGGTCACCAGAGGCTTAGTAACCTACACTGGTAAGACCGTGGACGGTGAAGAGGTTGTGTATGAGAACGAGCCAGTGATCATGTTTCACAAAAACTCTAACTACAGCGGCTTCTGGAATCAATATATGAAGCGTCTGCCCAGAGGTAAAAACCTCTATGAGTATGAGGCAACTTTAACATCTGAGTATCAAGAAAACGGCTCAGTGACTTGGTACACATTTAATTATGCTGTAGATTTGGGTAACCAAATTCCTCTAACCATGCCTGTGTACCAAACGATGGAAGTTTTCTTTAACTCCATTAAGGCTGAAAAAGCTGACATTATGGATTCCTACTTCAAAGCAATTAAAGAAGGGTCTGTCGATAATGCAGCCATGAAAGCACTAGGTGACAGCCTTGAAGAAGACTTCGAGACCGCTGCAGCTTAATGCTACAACAGCAACTAGAAATGACGTTGGACAAGCTGTCTAATGACGAATTTGATAGTCTGACTATTGATGAAGCATGGATCGATGAAGCGGCTGAAGAATTTAAGGCCGCACTTCGCAAACAGCTAACTCCGCAGGAAAGAGATTTTCGGCTGCGGATGTCCAACGTTGGCAAGCCTTTGTGCCAATTGCAGCATGGAGCTATGGGTTCTGAAAAGAAACGCAAAGACTACAACTTCAAAATCCAAATGCTAATCGGTGATGCAGTAGAATGTATCACCAACATCATGCTGAAGATTGCAGGTGCAAACATTACAGGTGGTAAGAACCAAGTAGAATTAAAAATTGGTGAAACCGTTGTTAAGGGTGAGGATGATATTGAAATAGATCATAAGGTCTATGACGTAAAATCCTGCAGCCCGTGGGCGTTTGATAACAAATGGGACAAGGGATACTCTGGCTTAAAGCTTAGTGATGACTTTGGCTATATCGGACAGCTTACAGGTTATGCCCAAGCCCAGAACAAAGAGCTTGGTGGTTGGATCGTAGTTAATAAATCCAATGGGCGTATTGCCGTTGTTGATGCAGAAGTGTCTGAAACTGAGAAACAGATGAACCTATTTAAGATGGAGCATAATGTTGATCAGGTCACTACGGGCGCACCTCTGGATCGTCAGTTTGCTCCAATTCCAGATACGTTTCGAGGAAAGCCAACAGGATTAAAAAGGTTAACTAAATCTTGTGAGTTCTGTGACTTTATAAAGCCATGTTACCCAAAAGCTAAGTACATGCCGCACCCAAAGTCTGAAGCTAAAAACCCACCAATGTACTGGTTCATTGAGGATGATTAATGCCAATAAAAACCCAATCGGCTAAAGCCAAAGGGCGGCTACATCAGCAATGGGTGAGGGACAAAATTCTAACATTGTTTCCGAAGTTGGAACCTGATGATGTTAGATCCACTTCTATGGGTGCAGGGGGTGAGGATATTCAGTTATCCCCTGCCGCTAGAAAACTATTTCCTTATTCTGTTGAGTGCAAGTCTCTGAAGGCTTTGAGCATCTATAAGATTATGCGTCAGGCCGAAGATAACTGCCCCACAAAAGCAGAGCCAGTAGCCATCGTAAAAGCCAACAGAGAGAAGCCGTTAGCAATTATCGATGCAGAACATTTTTTTAAAATGATTGGAAAAAACAAATGAGTGAAGACGATGTCCCACAAGCATGTGGAATTTTTCTTATCCCATTGGACGGTGATAGTTTTACTATCAGACCCTTCAACAATCTACATGCAACTCTTAGCGAAGATGAGGCTGATCGATATGAAGAACTCGTATACGGGCTAATGCATATAGCATCTGAGGGATATGAGTATCTTACTTCAATAGGAAAGATAATCTTAGAAAACGAGCGCAGTGAAGAGATTGAGTTTGAGCCTGAAGACGAACTCATTGATGCAATCGCTGAATCCAAAATCATACCATTTAATAGGAAACAATAATGAGCATACCGCACGTCCACAAAGAAAATTCATACGTCCTTACAATGGGTGAAACTACCCTTAATTTAGATGAAGACATGGTAAACAGCCCACCGCATTACTCAAAGAGCCGTATCGAATGCATCGATGCTATGGCGTCTATGGCTGACGGTGCAGATGTATCAGCCCATGCCAGTTACTGTTGGCAGTCTGTTTTCAAATATCTTTGGAGATTTCCATACAAAGGTAAGAGTGTCGAGGATCTTGAGAAGGCTCAGTATTACCTCAACCGATTGATCGAAGAGATGAAAAAGGGAGAGCCATGAATACCCCTGGATATGAATACTACTATGAGGATGATGAACTAGTTCGTGATCCTAATACTTACCTAAATAAAACCCCACTGGAAATGGTTACGCAGTTTGCCAGAACTTATAAGCAATCCGTTAACCTTCCGTGGATGAAAGACACCCGACATGACCTACTGAGGTTGATGTTGGTGAAGGAAGAATATGCAGAACTTCTCAGCGCAACGGACGAAGAGAACCTAATCAAAGAACTAGCAGATCTAGTCTATGTTACCTACGGCTACGCAGCCACATTCGGATGGAACTTAGATGAAGCTGTCAGACGTGTCCATGCAAGCAACATGAGCAAGCTTGATGAAGATGGACAACCAATTTTCCGTGAGGACGGGAAAGTACTTAAAGGGCCAAATTACAAAGAGCCTTACCTAGAAGATTTAAAACAATAAAACCCTTGGGAGCAAGAATAATGATAAAAAACGAATACGGGCCGAAACTACCAATCTCTGAAGAAATACACGCAACGAAATATAGATCTGAGGGTGAGACTTTCTACGAGGCCATGACACGGGTGGCTGACGCATTAAAAGACGATGATACACATTTTGAACAGTTTAGAACAATCCTTTATAACCAGAGATTTCTTCCTGCAGGTAGAGTACAATCGGCTATGGGTGCGCCCAGAACCGTAACCCCGTATAATTGCTTTGTAAGCTCCACAATTGAGGATTCTATGGATGGCATCACCAGAGCCGTTGCAAGGGCCGCTAAGACCATGCAATTAGGTGGCGGTATAGGGTACGACTTTTCCACTTTGCGCCCTCACGGAGCTTTAATTAAGAGCTTAGACAGTAAGTCCTCTGGGCCGCTAAGTTTCATGGGTATTTTTGATGCAACTTGCAAAACTATTAGCTCTGCAGGACACCGTCGAGGCGCACAGATGGCGGTTATGCGAGTAGACCATCCTGACATCGAAAAATTCATCAGAGCTAAGAACAATAGCACTGACCTAACTCAGTTCAATATGAGTGTTGCGGTCACTGATAAGTTCATGGAAGCAGTAAAATTAGACAACGACTTTGACCTAGTGTTCGAGGGAACAGCTTACAAGACTGTGAAAGCAAAAGCCCTGTGGGATGACATTCTCAGAAGTACATGGGATTGGGCAGAACCTGGAATACTATTTATCGATAGAATTAATCAAAAGAACAACCTGCACTACTGCGAAGAGATTGCTGCTACTAATCCCTGTGGGGAGCAGCCGCTGCCACCCAACGGGGCATGTCTACTAGGTTCATTTAATTTAACTAAGTATGTTGTTGAGCATGATGGAAAGTATGTCTTCAACATGAACATGCTGAGAAATGATATTCCTTGGGTTGTAAGAGCTATGGACAACGTTGTTGATAGAGCAACCTACCCTCTTCCAGAGCAAGAAGAAGAAGCCAAAAACAAAAGGCGCATGGGCTTGGGGGTTACTGGTGTTGCTAACGCCATTGAAGCATTAGGCTTTGACTATGGCTCAGATGATTTCATTCGCATCTTCGAGGACATCATGGCTACCATCCGTGATGAAGCTTACAAGGCTTCCATTGAGCTTGCTAAAGAAAAAGGTAAGTTTCCGCTGTTTAAGAACGACTACCTGACCAGTGGCTTTGCCATGACCTTGCCGACTGAGATCAGGACACAGATTGCAAAGTATGGCATCCGTAACAGCCACCTACTGTCTGTAGCTCCAACAGGAACTATTTCCCTGTCGGCTGACAACGTAAGCAGTGGCATAGAGCCTGTCTTCAGCCTTGGCTATGACCGCACCATACAAACCTTTGATGGGCCTAAAGTCGAGAGAGTAGATGATTATGGATACCGTGAGTTTGGTACAAAAGGTAAGACCGCTGATGAACTCTCAGTCTTCGACCATGTAAGAGTTTTAAACGTAGCAAGTCGCTATGTTGATTCAGCTTGCTCGAAGACATGTAACGTTGGTGACAATGTGTCATGGGAAGATTTCAAGAAAGTATACATGGATGCATATGAGGGGGGTAGCAGCGGCTGCACAACCTTCCGTGCATCGGGTAAGAGATACGGCATTCTCAATGCATCAGCATCAGAGGACGTTGTAGAAGAGCCTCAACAAGAGGCCAACGCAGATTTCGTGGAAGAAGGTGGTGCTTGTTACTATGAGCCATCATCAGGACTGCGAAAATGCGAATAAAAGAGGCTAGGTTTTCCGTAATGTTATTGAGGCAGACACATGCAGGAAGACCCCTATCAAACAGGTTACACAGATTTCTTCGAAGGAAACCTAACCTGTAAATATCGCCCTCGCAGCTTCTACGCAAAGGAGTGGTTGCGAGGGTTTAACTCAGCATTCAACTACAACAGGCAAGCAAATGTACAAAGAGTTCCAGAAGAAAGATTTTCAAGAGTCAGATGGTGCAACCCGTGAAGCAGCTAAAAGCTTTTGGCATTCACTGGGGTATGTTTGTACGGACAACCCTGATGAGTATGGGGTTGACCTAATAGTTGAAGGACAAAACAAGCGTTTCTACTGTGAGGTAGAACGTAAGAAGGTATGGCATGGTGTTAAGTTTAAATACGACACCATCCACCTTCCTGTCAGAAAGGCTAAATTCCTAGATAAACCCACACAGTTTATGGTGTTCAACAATAGTCTGACCCATGCAGCCATCTTTGGGCGTAAGGTTGTTAAGGAAAGCCCTACGACTGAAGTACCAAACTATAAGATCGCTTTCGGTGAAAAGTTCTATGACGTTCCCGTATCAAAGGCGCACTTTGTTAGTACAATTAATTAATTATTTTTAAGGTATTGACTAAGTGGCATTTTGATTCTACTATTAGAGGGAGTTTCGGGGATTGGTATCTTCGGATCGATGGATATGGGTAAACCCTCGTAGGCTCTTAAACTTACGGGGGTTTATTTTTAGGGGTAGGGATGAATACAGAATTTAAAAAATGTGAACACAAAAATTGCAGCAACTTTTTTTCTATTACTAGTAATCGTCAGAAATTTAAAAGGTTCTGCAGTAGAGTATGTAAAGAACGTAACTGCGATTTAACATCTGACCAAAGGCGTACAACTTCTAGGAAGAATGCTAGGAAGAGGTGGCATAGTGATCCTGCAATTAAGCAGCGAAGCAATGAGCTTAAATCTATTAGGTATCATGCTATGTCGGATGTAAAGAAAAAGAAGGTTAATAAAAATCGCAATCAGAAATATAAAGCATATAGATTACAGCGTCATTATGACCGTATGGAGAATGATACTCATTATATGCTACGCCAAAAGATCTCTGATCGCATTAGAAAAGCTTTAAAAAATGGGTACGGAGAAAAGAGTAAAAGCTGTAAAACGTATATAGGTTGCTCTATTCCTGAACTTCGAAAACATATGGAGAGTCAATTTGTGGATGGTATGATTTGGGATAATTATGGGGATTGGCATATTGATCATATTAAACCCTGTTCTTCCTATGATTTATCTAAAGAGGAAGATCAAATTGAATGCTTTAATTACACAAATTTACAACCTCTTTGGGCAGAAGATAATCTTAAAAAGGGATCTAGTTTAAATTTTAGTAGAGATAAAAATGTGGATTGATGCACTCATAATTGTAGCAGCGGCTGTTTTAATTTACACCGTCTGGAAAGATACAAACTAAAATAGAAAATTACTATTATTAGGTGGCTTCTTAAGTGTAGTAGTTGTATACTTTGATTCGCATTAACTAATGAGGATTTTATTATGCTAAGACTAGTCGCAGTAGCTGACGTTAATTTTTCTAAAACAGGGATTACAGACCCTGCAGAAATGGAATTACATTTCAAAGAAATCTGGGACGAATTTTTAATTCATGCTGAGAAAAATTTTGATTGTAAGGTTTCTCACAATGAAGCTGCTATTTTAATGAACCGCAGGGGAAAGAAAACAGGCCCTTTAAATAAGATTGTTTTTAGAGGCAGTAGAACTCCTAAAAAGGTTCAAAAAAGCCCCGTAGCTATTGACCACAGGGTATAAAAAAGTATATAATATACTTGAAGTTGGCGGTTTGGTCACTGCCTTTTTCAGTTTAGTGACCCTAGGCTTAATTGCCTAGGGTTTTTACTTTTACGCTACTAGAATATCTTCGTTGGGATCATATCCACATGCTTCCCTAAAAGGGATTGCTGTAAAAGTGTCGAGAGTACAGACGATAAGATATTGTTGTTCTGCCTCTCTACTTTGTTTTGCTGCCTCAAGTAGAGCAATGCCAAATTCATTGGCTTTTTCTGCAGTTAATAGCATTAACTACTCCTTTATTAAGTGTTACTTCGATAGGCGTTATTGAGGTAGTTAATCTCTGCCTAACGTAATTCTGACGTAGGAAGCACCCAAAGGTCAATAAAGTAATTTGTTTAATTTAATTATTTTATACTTGACTGAAAAAACCTAATAAAATCAATGCTGCCAAAAGTTATCCACAACTACATGTTGATATTTACCAGGTATAAAATCAATATATAGTATGGGATACTATAGGATTTATCGCATGTAAAACGAAAAAACTCCCGAATCATTTGACCCAAGAGCTTTTATTCTATTATGAATAGGGGAAGGGATTAGTTACCCCTTTATTAAGTGTTATGCCCCCTTGCTTTTGCTTGGGGGTTTTCTATTGGACTAATCCTAATGCTTGCATCATATCTCTGTCGTACAAAAATGCGTCCTCTGCGCCAAACTCATCTTGCTCTTGAACCCTAAGTTCATAACGCCCTGTCCTCTGTGTCGCTGAGATTGCCGTTTCTGCTAACTCACGGAGTTTTGATTTAGGCTGACCATCTGCATATGCTTTTGCATACTCTGAGAACATCTTTGGATTTGTCACTACAACCGCAAGCACGTTAGCTGAGATTTCTTTCTGCAATCTCTCAGCCTCTGCTATTGGTACAGAAGATAGCCTACGCAATAGGGCTGCAGTTGGATTCATATATCCTGCAAAGACCAGTATTGCGGTAGAAGCAGCATCACGCATATCAGAGTTTCTAGCAGTATTAATAAACGTATCTGATCCCGATTGATTTACTTTCATCCTGTTTGGTATTGAAGCGTCATAAACATCATTAAGTGTTTTAAATACCATTTCCCTCATTAGAGGTGTATCAGACGCTGAATAGAGACTGTCGATTGATTTCATAAGATTGCTTGTTTCATCTGCAGATAGTCGAGCAACGGTTCCCAAGTTGATGTTTCTAGCTTGAGTACCAACTGGTGTTGCTCCAAATATTTTTGATCCCACCACGTCTAATGATACAGCTTGCAAGGCTTCCATTGCTTGCTGCCTTTGAACTTCAGGAAGCTGATTAATACGATCTTTAAGTGCGTTAATTTTATTGACGCTATCTTTACCCGTAATAATTGCAGCAAGCTCACTCTTTGCATCAGATATAGGAACTAATCTGCTAGGCCCTTCTGCATCTAGTCCTCTAGGGCTTCCCCTTTCAGGGCTTATCAATCGACCTACTACACCTTCTTGAGCCTGTTTTATTTGTGCATCAAGATTTCTGGCTGCAGTATCGTTAAATAGTTTTACATCACCTAACCCAAGTCTTGCATCTTTAACCTGATTGAATGCGGTATCTACTTTAGACAGAAGCTCTGTAGCACCGACACTTTGTAGTTTTTCTCTGTATGGTAAGTATGCGTTAGAAATAAGTGTCTCTAATTGTGCGCTATCACCTGCATTTAAAATTTGCTGTCGCAGATCCTGTGCAGCCTGTGCAGCAAATAAATCACCAAATACCCCATCGATGTCTTCAGGTGATTTAATCCCATCTAACATATACTTAACTTGGGTATTGAGAGTACCAGTGGTATCCCCAATTATCTGGTCAGAGAATTGTTTTCCTCCAAGGTTTACATCAGGTTCACCTCTACCATATGGCCCAGGTATACTACCTGTCTCAGAATCGAACTTAGCCTGTCCTTGTAATTTAACTTCTAGTTGTCTTACAGGCTCTGAGTTTGAGAATTTGGATTTAGCCGCTTTAAAAAATTCATCTGCTTCAATGAACTGGTTTGCAACATCAGGTTGAGTAGATTTAATAAAAGCTATTTGACCATTTTCTGCGTCTGTAATGTGGTTTCTAAATGCTATTAACCTCTGCATTACTGCAGGTTCATTTTTGTATCTATCGATGACAGCCGCCATATTAGATTTAATTTGGTACAAATCTTTAAACTTAATATCATTTGTAACACGCTCTAGGATTTGCTCTGCTGTTTCTGTCTGTGCAGCATCATCCCCATATCTAAATCCAAATGGAAGTGGTTCAGGTTCAGGCGCATCAGTGGCAATCTTTTTTGCATTAAATGGCTCTAATATATCTTTTAGTATTGATGCAGCCCGTTTACCTGACCCGTCCATTTCATTGGAAGATCGTATAACGGTTTGTAGCTGTTCTTTTAAAAGACCTGCATCAATTTCTGCTTCAGGTAAATCTATATATTTTTGGTTAACTTCAGCAAAAGTACGTTTAAATTCTTGGTATACATCCCCTGTAAAAATATCATTTACCGCCTGACGATATGTGGACAAGTCTGTAGTAAACGCACTGCCCCCACCAAGAATGTCAGCGACTACAGGATTATCTTCTACTACAGTTGATACGGCTGATAGGATCTCATCTGTCTGTCGAGACACATCACCTGCTTTGGTTGTAAGTTCTGCAATTTCTTCATCAACATTTCTAACAATATTGGACGTAGCAGTTTGTGCAGCGGAGTCTACGGTCTGTCCTGCAGGAAGGTTTGCTTCTGCAGCATCCTGTAAGAACTCTCCTATTTTAGTAGAAGTTTTTGTGGATGCTTCTTGAACCGCAGGATTAACCGATTGGTTTCTCATCAAAGCAATCATTGCAGAGGACATTCTGGCGGCTTCATCCGCTACATACTCATCAAACTCTGCCTTGGACATTGTGTTTAGCAGGTTCTGATCTGCCTCACGGACAAAGGCTTCAGAAGCTCTGAGCATTGCTGTCGTAGTATCGGCCTGAATAGTTGTTGAGGCTTTGCCTAATGTAAGATCAATTAAAGATGCATCATTTAGTTTTTCAGAAAGTAAATATATTCTTCGCTTTGCTTCATCTGCACCGACTGTAGCCAACTTAGGATCAAGATATTCTAAAACATTCTTCATAGACTCATCAGTGACAGCTTTTCTGAGAGCTTCACGGTCTGCTAGTTTTTTAGTGGCACTTACTTTTCCTAATCCAAAAGTAAACGCTCTACCTGCACCTGCTAATACAAAATCTAAACTTCCGTTAAGAAACATCCCATCCAAAAACATGGATAAGTCTTTTGCACCCTGTTCATCAATAAACCTGTTTTGAAGAAGTTCTGGTCTTATAAGAAGTCCTGTATCACCTTCCCTAGACATAATGGCTTCTACAGCCGCACTTGCCGCAGCGTCTGCGGTAATTGTTCCTTTAGTCCCTAGCTCTGCACCCTTTAAATATCTTCCAAGATACTTAGCTCCCTTAATAGCAGGAGCCGAAGGAGCTATGATTCCTAACATGGTAGAGAAAAATTGCTCTCCACCTGATAAATCAAAATCAGCTATTCTACGCTCTAATTCACTTTCTTTAAGTATTTTAGCTTCTGTAACAAGCCCCCCTAGCTGTTGATATATATCCCGTCCTGCTTGTTCTACGACCCTACCTAAATCATAGCTAGAGGCACTGCCTGTTGGTGCAGGAATTATTGTGTATTGTTCAGTATATATTGTAACCCCGTTATCGTCTTTTCCTGTTGGAACCATTTTAAGATAATAACGTCTTCCATTGGGGTCTAGAAAACCTGTATTGTTATATCTATCTTCGGCCTTTGCATTCCAATCCGCTAGATTTTTCTCATAATCTGCGAGTTCCTGTTCGCTTTCAGTCAAAGAGCCGTCCGTAGAAGGTATCTCTATCATACTTTTTAATTTTGCGCTCTGAGGGTAGTTTGGATAGTTAGGATATAGGCTATCGTATGTATTTGCATCCCGTACATCATCAACGGCTTTTACCTCATCGGTGACATCTGTAGATATTTTCCCCCCTACCGCAGTTTTAGTGTTAGTGGGATCAAGACTAGTTCCTGACAAATCAATGGTTGGATTTCGATTTAATAAATCTTGCAGTTCAGGATCAATAGGTTTTACTTCCTCTTCAGAAGTACTGTTCTGATCTAAACTAGTTCCAGATAATATCTGTTGATTTTGCTCTAAGAAATCAAGCTCATCTTGTGTTAGTTCTTCCATTTAATCCTCTTAATTAAGTAGCTGACTTCTTATAATTGAAGGGTCTATTTGTAATCTCTTCGCTATTATATTGATGAATTTGTCCTGATCTTCTTGGGACGTAAATTGAACTACTGCTTGCTTGTCATTTGTAAAACCCGATGAATTTAAATATATATTAAGTTTTTGGTTTTGGTTTTTCTGTGGAGCAGAACCTTGCGGAACCTCTGTATTCATCCAAGTAATAGCTTCAGGAACATCTACTTGGTTCTGCAGATACTCTGACATTGGTATCAAGAATTTTGCATATACTTCCTTTGCACCCACAGTATTCGCAGCCAAATCAACGTCAGGTCTAACTAGGTAACCATCATGCGCCTCTTGGTTCATGGCAAATGCTTGTTTTACAAGACCTCGAAGATTTCTCGAAAAGGTTGGGTAGTCACTTCCTGCACTTACAACTTTAACTGCCGCATTAAAATCTTGGTCTGTAGTTCTTACCTGTCCTAAACCTGTTCGAGCGTAAGTAAACGCAAATTCTATCAGGCGAGATTGATATTCTGCAAACTCTTGGGCATTAATTCCAATTTTATCTAGTTGCTGAGATTGCTCTTGCATTTCTGCGTTTATTGCATTTTCTACAACAGAGTTAATTGTACCAGTAGAAGATCCACTAAGAAGTGTGTTAAGACTTCCAACTTCGTTTTCAATACGCTTCATAATTGCAGGGAATCTACCGCCAACAAATGTCAGTATCTCTCCATCAGTTGTTTGAACAATATCATCAATATTTTTGGCACGTCTTAATAGATCAGACATATTCTTTCGATGGTCACCCATCTTAGCAAAGGCGTTATCCTGAAGACGTGTGGCGTTTGACATCAAAGTTTCTTGTGCATCTACACTTATTGCATTCTGCACTTCATCCGAACTAAATGTTTTCTGTAGCAGTGGCGAGAAAAATTCACCGTTTTCAGTTAATACAAGCTCTTGTTTTTGTACTATACCTTTTTGAGCGTCTATGACTACATCCCCAATATAATCTGTATCGGTAAGCTTTAATTTTTTAGCAGATTGTTGTAGTTCTACTAGATGTGGCTCCATCACCGCTAGAATTTTAGCTTTTTCATCTTTAGTTAAAGTGGTATCATTTTTAATTTCTATTATTCTATTTTTAGTAGCGTTAACTGACCCCATATTACCAAGATATTCAGAGACATTTATATCTTTACCAGAGGCAGCTTCTTTTAGAAGTGTTGCGTATTCATAAATCATCTGAGTTTTTGGATCATTACTATTAGCAGTAATCTTTGCTAACTCAGCTATTCCATCATCATCTAAATTAATGATACTTATTTTTTCAGCTAGTGAAGGTTGATTTTCCAGACGTTTGTCTTCTGCTTCTTTAGCTATATAACCTTGCTCCATTTCCTCTAATGCCGCCATTACTTCTGGGCCAACATTCTTTTTGTTCATTACAATAAATGCTTTTTCTAACTGAACATCTTGTGCCGTTTTTAGCTGATTAATTGGAACCTCATAAGCATCACCTAAAGCAAACCTATCGACAAAACCTTTTATAGCTTTGTATTCGTAGCTGTCTGTTATTGCTGCTTTTGCTTCCTCAGTTTCTGCCTGAGTTACCTTTGCCTCAAGAGCCATCAGCGCACTCTTGGCATTCTTTTCGTCTTTAACAGCATCTGTTATTGCAGCATCAACTCTACGCCCATTTAATAAATCTGTTCTGTTGTCTATTACGGTTTGTTGATCGTCTGTGAGAGTTTGGCCTTTAGATTTAATTTCACCTACATAGAGATCGATGTCATCTAAGGTAGTTAGCCTCTGATAGTCTAACTCAATAGGTTCTTTAGCGTCAGGATTGATTTCTAGTCCTTCAAATGTATTAGTTTTTGAAGGTTGCTCAGAAATAGGAGCAAAGATTGCTGCCATCTGATCACCTTCAGTTTTATACGGATTTGTTTCATTACCATCTGCATCCTGAATGCTTGAGAAAGTACCTACATTACCTGCAGTTATAGCTGCTTTAGTGTTAGCAAATTCAGTAAGAGGTTTTCTACCATCGGGCGAAACGGTAAGTGGATAATCTCTAGGTACATCTGGGCCTTGTAAAAATAGTTCCTCTTCTTTTTTTACAAATTTAACCTTACCTCTTTTTATGTCAGATTCTGCTTTGTCGTAAACTGAGCTTGTATTGTCATCAAAAAAGAACAGTTGTTCCGTAAAATAGTTAATAGCCTCTGTATTCTTTGGATCTGCCCCAAACTCATTCGCAAGGCTTTCTGCCTTACGTTTTCTATCCGCAGCCTCTTTTTCTTTAGCAGCTTGTTTTTCGGCATTAGCCTCTGCTTTTTCTTTAGCTAGTTTATCAGCTTCTAACTTACGCTCTTTCGCATCCAACATGCCTTGAGCTATGATGTTAGCTCCAGTTTGTAAGAAATCGTAATCAGGCTTTTTAGCAAAGCCGCCAGACTGTATCTTACCTCTAACTCGTGCTTTGGTGCTTCCCCACGCCATTAGACTTCCTCTTCTTGGTTCATACCCAACATAGCCGCCTGTTCTTCTGCAGGAGCTACGTTTTCATCTATAGGTTCAGGTGATCCCATTAGACCGCCTACAGGTGCTTTAGGAGCTTCCTGTACGCTCTCAGGGGCTACCTCTTGAACGGGTTCTTCATCAATGATGCCAAGAGCCGCTTTAAGCGTTGTAGGAGTGATCGGCATACGTTTTTTATCGAGTCCATCATTGTACTTAATCCCCTTATTATCAGCTATCATTTTCAGGTATCGGTACACTGGCCCTGCAGCCAATATCGCCATATCGATCTGAAACTTTCCACGGGCTACGCCTTGTAGCATAAGCCCAGAAACGATGTTCGTTAGCGGCCTATCGATCTCCATCAAAGAGAAAACTATCTCTGAGGTTTCTTCTTCACTAATACGCTGAATAACGTAGCTTACTGTGTCATCAAAAGTCTCTATATCAGGTGGTCTGTGCCAGACGTAGTTACGCTTTTCTGATAGAAAGTTTTCTCCTGGGATAGGGCCAGTGTTCTCAGTTATCTTCATTATCAGTTTCCTCTACTTCTGGCCCACCTTCAGTAAGTTGTTCTTCAAGTTCATCCATGTACTCAGGGGTGTAGATGACCTCTTCGCCAGTAGACTTAGCAAGCTCTTCAGGAAGCTTGCCATCCATGTAAGCTTTGATTGATTTTTCGATTGCTTGAGCAAAATTCATTTAAAACTTCCTGTTACATAGTTGCTGTTATGTATGCGGAACCAAGAGTGGTTGCTGCACTAAGTAGTGAGCTAAACAATCCACCACCGCTATCGCCAGACGCTGCACGGATCTCTTCAAGTAGAACTCGTAGCTCGAACTCTTCTTCCGTAGATGCTGCTTTGTATTCGTAGTCGAGCATTGTATCTACGTTGTTCCATATACGGTTCAGACCTTCTTGGGTAATATCCAGAGTATTTTTGACATCCATAGAAGCAGCGTCAAAAGCCATAGTAGTGTTTTCAGTTTCTACTGTTCTACGCCATGTAGCATTATCTCTGTCGATCATATGCGCCATAGTGCTTTCAAACTCTTGCCGCCTTGTCTCTAGGGTCTGCCTAAACTCTGAGGCATCGTTTATTTCACCTGCGTTAAATCTCTTAGTTTGAAGAACAGCATCTTGTTGATACTTGGCTGCTTGGAAGGTCAAGTTGTCGTAGAATTTATCGATGTCAGCTTTTGTCTCAAACACTACTCTTCTATTAAGGTTTTCTGCAGAGGTCTGATCAAACAAAGCTGTTGTATAGGCGGCTGTATTTAAAACTTCTGCTTGTTGTTCATTACTTAAATTTTCTAAATCTAACGCCAGAGTAGTCTTAGCATTATTAACGGAAGCTTTTTCTTCTGCAGATAAATTGGCTAAATCAACCTTCGACAGGACAAGTGATTTTTGCAGCAACGCAGCCTGTTCATTTTGTAAGTTCTGTATATCAATTGTCTGAAAAAACTTTGCTTCTTTTTCCGCAAACCCTAATGACGCTTCTAGTATTGCTTTTGCATATGTCTCAGTCCTTTGAGTTCCTGTCATATTATTCAAAGCAAGGTTAGTAGTCATAGATGCTTCTAGGGGCTTTGCCCAAGCAGGGATAACAGACTCACCATTTGGCCCAACAAAGTCTTTTGCTAGAATTGCTTGCTGACCAAGAATAGTAGATTTGCTATCAACGTAATTACCTTCGCCTAATGCCATTGCAGTCAGCTTACCTGCGGCTGTAGAGGTATCAATAATCTGGCTAGTATTCAGACGAGCAAAATCATTAAGGGCTATTCCTGTTTGGTTAGCCGTACCATCTACATTTACTCCTGTGCCGACACCCTTAGTGTCGATAGTAAAATCGGATGCATTAACAATTGCCCCATCAGAAAGCTCTCCCTGTGCAGCATCTACTTGGAACTGAGTACCCCCTAATCTATCTACTGCAGAGGCCGTATTGAGATTACCAACTGTGGCTTTTTGTGGTGCTACTAACTTAGGTACACCATTGATGGTTTGTACTGTGTAGTTAGATAGCTCACCTAATGCGTAGTTAGGGTTATTAGGATTTAGAATCGTACCTGCAGCATCAGGATTAATATTAGGTACTATATCTGAAAGAGTAGCATTGCGGTCTTCTAGAAATTTAAGAGGGTCTGCTATGAGTGCGTTTAGATCTTCTTGCTGTTGTATAAGGCCAGAGTTTTCAAACATCTTGAAGACATTTTCTTTAGAGATGGCACTTTCTTCTGCAACCACTTCTTCCCCAGTAGTGTCTTCGTTACCTGAAGAGTTATCTCCAGATCCAGTTGTCGTTATTTGCGTGGCATTACTACCTGCGTTTGTATAATCTAAATTGTTATCATTTGTGACAGTGTTAAGAAACCTATCTACAACATTGCTATCTGTATTGTTGTTAGTACCACCTGCAGTAACGTACTCTGTATTAGTGCCGCCATAAAACTGATCACCAGAGCCCCCCTGACCACCACCATCAAACATATCACCTACATCATCGTAGCCTGTGAGACTTGTAAAAAAGCTTTCTTCTTCAGCCATCTAGGTTATCCTTTTCTTGTTCACAGACCCGAATACGATCTCGAAGTTTTATGTAATCGGTCACCACTTCAGGGATTGCTTCATAGCCTTCATCCAAGACATCCAACTCTGCAGCTAGTATCTCGTTAAAATCCGTTGAGTATGATTTAAGGGGTGGACAGTAGACTTCTAAATTAGTCCTATAAACCGTCTTTTCGCAGCCTGTCAGTAAGACCACTGCGAGTACCAAGAGAGCCATCTTCTTCATGTTCAGCCATTGCCTTATAAAAATCTGTAGCCTTTTCTTTGGCCTTTATTTCGTCTTTTAAAATCTTATTCTTCTCTGCAGCCTTACCTTTGACCCGACCTACGATGTAGAGGATGGGCAGGGCGATAACTAAAGCCGCAATAATTAGGTCTTTAATCTTGCCGAAGATGCTAAACATCTACGCCATCCTTTTGGTCTTTCCATCGTGCGAATGCAGCCAATGCTATGCCGCCCACCGCACAGATTAAAAAGATGGTCTGAAGGTTTCCTGAGTAAGAAGCTAATCCCTCTAGCTGACCTGCAACTTCGTTTAGACCCGTGGCTGCACCTGCGATACCGACACCTGCCATCGTCTTAGATTTAGTCAGGGGTTTCTTGTCCTGTACCGTAACCTTTTGAGCCATTGGTACATCAGGATCATCACTTGGTAGTTGTGAGTCCATCGTAAACAAAGCGGCTTCGGCTGATCGTCTGCGAGTAAGCCCGTTTAGGGGTTTAAGAACACCATTAACCCTTGCCTTGTTCCAACGCATTAGTTGTGCAGGAACTGCAGAATAATCCGATGCATTTAGTTTCCTCAAAAGTGTTGAGCTTTTTACGTTGGCTGCACCTACGTTGAAGCACCATGACACTAGAGCATCGAACTGGTATTGGGTTAATGGTACGGTCACAAGGTTTTTAACCTCACGCTCGAAGACCTTCAGATCATCCCGTAGAAGCTGTTCTGCTTCGTCCTTTGTGATCCTCATAATCTTCTTTACGCCTTTTGTGTGACCGTATCCAATCGTGAGGACATTAGCTGCACAACGATATGGCACAATCATGCCATCGTCCTGTTCCTTTGCTAGTCCTTCGAATTTTTTTATCAGGTTTATGCCCTGATCACTTGTTGTTTTAGGGTGCATATTTTATCCAAATGTTGAGAAAAAAGGTTGTTCCCTAGCCATCATTCCGCTTTCAACAGCGGCTCTACGATTTACTAATTGTTGTGGCGCTCTATCCCCTGAAGCAGCCTGTCCTGAGTATCCAAGAGCATCCATCTGTTGCAGCAACGCATTCACATTAATCATACTTTGACCTGCAAGATTATTACTTCGATCAAACTGAGCTAACATGATGTTGCTTTGTCGATCCATCTGTCTTCGAGTAGTAATACCGCTTCGATCAACACTCTCACGGATTAACTGCCCGTTTGCATCAAATGAGTTTGCTAGTTTAGTATACTGATCTCTAAGACCTGCATCTATGTTATCGCCCTGAGAAGCTAAGATTGATCTTACAGCATCTATTCTGTTAATCACGTCATTCTGTTCTGCAGCCCCTTGTTGATCTGGTGCAGCCATACCTGCAGCTAAATCTGTGACGTTCTTAGTGAAGTCTCTAGTCAAAGCCCTTTGACCTTGAACAGCCTGTTGATTTCCCTGATCTACAGCCGATTGAACATTCTGCGTATCTCTTTGAGCCGCATCAAAGTTTCTGCCCATGTCTCTTCGCATATTGGTGAAACCACCTGAGACTGTGTCTTGTAGTTCCCCACGACTTTGATTAGCAAGATTTGTATTTACATCATAGGTATCTCTGAAGTCGGTAAAGTTAGTCTGTAAGCCGCTGAGATTGTTTGTAAGGTTTTCCTGACCACCTGCTAATCCCTGGTAGTATACGTCAGCCCGTCCCGACATATCTGATAAGTAATCTTTTAGCTGACCTTGCCCCCCAAGAATGTTTGAAGATAGCAGATCTCTATTAGTTTGTGCATCAGCA
>Ga0181411_1000235_pt1 | contig 19045 bp, 5 predicted proteins | sample 34SPOviralmetaG_FD_130114 | JGI IMG/M metagenome (GOLD analysis project Ga0181411, IMG submission 130114) | Marine viral communities from the oligotrophic San Pedro Time Series (SPOT) site, San Pedro Channel, CA, USA - 34 SPOT_SRF_2012-07-09 | ecosystem: Environmental > Aquatic > Marine > Strait...
TGATAATTATCATCAAGATCCTGATGCAATTGACTATGCAACAAGTGAAAATCCATCAGAACATAAGTCACATAACCTGATTGAACTAGATAATGGGCAGTTTGCACTGTATCCTAACAATAGAACACGAATTTATGACAATAGTTTGACACCTGAGGAACCAAAGATTCCAGATTTTAAGGTTTCGACCGTATATTATCAAGTTGAGAATGGTCATGACCGTGATGGACTTGGAAATGATGAAAATTATTTCTGGAAAACTGCCAAAGAACGTAAAAATATTGAAAATTCACCCGAAATCCCCGATTTTTAAAACAATGAACGATTTTTTAGACAACTTAGCTAATGATCAACATCAAAAGATGCTTCGTGAAATTGCAAATGATGATTTGACACCAAAAAAACGTGACAAAAAGCAAGAAACTGAGATTTTTGAAAATCAAACTAAACCTGAACCACTTTACGAATAAAAAATTATAATATCGTTGATAAATAATACATAATTGCCGTATTGTTGTGCCTCTAGAAAGGGTAAGTCAAGGATTTAAAGATATTAGTATGAGTTTTCAGACTAATCCTCTGACAAAAGACTTGATTGCCATGAAAAATGAAAATGCAATTGCAAGATCAGTTAAAAACATAGTATTTACGAATCCTGGAGAGAAATTTTTCAAACCAAAATTCGGATCTAGCATTTCAAACTCTCTTTTTGAAAATGCAGATGACTTAACTGCAATTCAGATTCAAACTCAAATAGAAGAATCGGTTCAGAGGTATGAGCCGAGGGTTAAATTAAGAACCGTTGATGCTAATGCCAATATAGATGGCAATTCATTTGATGTCGTTATTGTATATGACATTATAGGAGCGGACATTCCAACACAACAATTAGAATTCGTATTGCAACCAACAAGGTAAGATGCCACTAGTAAATTTTACAAATTTAGACTTTGAAGAAGTCAAATCGACTCTCACAGAATATTTAAAATCAAATTCGAATTTTACGGATTATGATTTTGAAGGTTCTAACTTATCATCAATTCTAGATGTATTAGCATATAATACGTACATTACTTCGTATAATGCCAATATGGTGGCAAATGAAGTTTTTATTGATACTGCAACTCTAAGAGAAAATGTAATAGCTCTTGCAAGAAATATTGGATATACACCTAAATCAAGAAAAGCAGCAACATCTTCAATAACGTTCTTTGTTGACACAACCAACATAACCCCCGTACCAGCATCTCTAACGCTTCGTAAGGGGACCGTAGTAGCGTCTCAGGGCGTCTTTGGTACTGGGTCGGGGTCATTCTGTATCTTAGACGATATAACCGTCCCTGTGGTCAATAAGATTGCTTCTTTCAATAATATACCAATCTATGAAGGAGCGGTTGTAGAAAAGAATTTCACTTATAGTGATAGAAACCCTCAGCAAAAATTTATCCTACCTAACATTGGTATTGATACTGAATTAATTAGAGTGAGTGTTAGGAATAATTCATCTGCTACAGCTACTGTAAAATATTCTTTACAAGATAATTTATTTTATATTGGTTCTGAATCAAAAGTTTATTTCTTACAGGAAGTATCTGATGAGAGATATGAACTTTTCTTTGGCGATGGAAGTTTTGGTAAAAAACTTGAGGACCAAAATTATATTACTGTAACATATTTGACATCTAATGGTGATGCTGGAAATGGATTTTCACAATTCTCTTTCAATGGAAGAATAACTTATACAAGAGATGGTAATGAATACACTGTTACTAGCGGAATATCACTTGTAACACCAGAATTTAGTTCTAGGGGTGGATCTGCAATTGAGGGTGTAGAGTCTGTTAGAAAATATGCACCAAAAATTTATGCCACTCAGAATCGTGCAGTAACTGCAGATGATTATGAAACTCTTATTCCAGCAAGAATATATCCAGATACTGAATCAATTTCAGTTTTTGGTGGAGAAGAATTAAACCCACCACAATATGGAAAAGTTTTCATTAGTATAAAACCAAAGTTTGGAGATTTCTTACCAAATCTGATTAAAGAAAATATTAAATTAAAATTAAAGAAGTATGCAGTTGCAGGTGTTGTACCTGAAATCTTAGATCTCAAATATCTTTATATTGAAATAAGTTCAAAAGTTTACTACAACACAAATTTAGCACCGTCAGCAGCTAATGTTTCTTCAATAGTTTCTAATAATGCGTCTAAGTATGCAAATTCTACTGAATTGAATAAGTATGGTGCTCGGTTTAAATATAGTAAATTTTTGAAAATTATTGATGATAGTCATCCATCAGTAACATCAAACATTACTATTATGAAGATGAGAAGAAATTTGAGAGTTGTACCCAGTACACTTGCAGAATATCAAATTGGATTTGGAAATCAATTTCATATTGCAAATAATTCTGGATATAATATAAAATCTTCTGCATTTAGAATTTTTGGAGTTACTGAAAATCTATATCTTGGAGATATTCCAAACTCGGAAGGAACAACTGGTTCATTGTTCTTCTTCAGTCTTCCAAATGTAGGATCTCAAAATCCATCTATTGTAAGATCTAATGTAGGAACTATTGATTATATAAATGGGATAATAACTATCAATGCAGTTAATATTACTGCTGGTATGGAAAAAGATGGTCAACAAATTATTGAAATTCAAGCAACTCCATTGTCAAATGATGTTGTCGGATTACAGGACCTTTATTTGCAACTAGATACTAGTAACAGTACATTTGAAATGGTGTCAGACGAAATCGCATCAGGACTAGATCCATCAGCATCAAGTTACATTGTATCTTCTTCTTATGCAGAAGGTAATTTGGTTCGTGTTGGTGGACCAGAAAATGTTACACCTACTGTAGTTACTACTGCAGATATTACTACCACTAATAATTCTTTTACCGGAACAACTTCAACTTCTGGTACTTCTGGTGGATCAACGCCTTCGGGTGCTGGCAGCGGTTACTAATTTAGAGATATACAAAAAAAATGTCAGAAACAAGAATCAAGTTTAGCAACATCGTTAAGAATCAACTCCCAACATATGTTGAGAATGAGTTCCCCCTTATCTCTGAATTTTTAAAGCAATATTATATTGGACAAGAATATAAAAGTGGTCCTATTGATTTAATTCAAAATATTGATCAATATGTAAAACTGGATGAACAAACTTCAATAGATCATGAAGTAATCTTGAGTGGTGATACTGATGAATATTCAACAACAATTAATATAAATCTTTCAGATTCTCCAAAAGGAACTACAGATTTTCCTAGTTCTTATGGACTTCTAAAAATAGGTGATGAAGTAATAACATATACTGGAAAAACAATATCTTCTTTTACTGGTTGTATTAGAGGATTTAATGGTGTAACTTCATATAATTCGGATTCCAATTCAGGAGAACTTGTTTTTAGTTCTACATTGGCAGAAGAACATGCAGATGGTGATACTATACAAAATTTAAGTTGTTTATTTTTAAAGGAATTTTTAAGTAAAGCAAAACTTCAATTTTTACCTGGATTATCTGAGAGACCATTAGCCTCTAATATCAATCAAAATTTATTCATAAAGCAGTCAAAGGATTTTTATACAAGTAAAGGAACAGATGAGTCCTATAAGATTCTTTTCAATGCTCTTTATGGAGTAAATGTTGAAATTGTAAAGCCTAGAGAATCTTTATTTACACCATCAAATGCTAGAAATTTAGTTACTTCTAATTTTTTAGTTGAACCAATTATTGGTAATCCTTCAGAACTGGATAGTAGGACTATATTTCAAGGAGATAATGATAAAACATACACTTCAATATATGATGTAGAAAAAATTAATACTGGGATTGGAAAAAATTTCTTTAAACTTTCATATGATGGTGGATATAATAGAAATGCCAGTGTTCTTGGATCTACCTCAGGCGAATTCAAAGTTGCACCAAAAACTCATATAATTGGAAATGTTTCTTCTGGATCAACATTTATTGATGTTGACTCGACAATTGGATTTCCAAACTCTGGAACTCTCTATGTAGATTATCCCACAGGAGTTGCTAACCAATCTGGTATCGTATCCTATACATCAAAAACAATAACTCAGTTCTTAGACTGTAGTAATATCACTGAAACCTTAATTGATGGAGATACCTTAAGTACAGAAGATTTTGCTTCAGTCAAACCAGACGAAAATGGTTCATCAATTGTAGTTCGTCTCTCTTCAGTTCTATCTGGATTTTCAAAACAGGATGGAATATATGACTATAAACCTGGAGATAGTTTTAATATAAAAACTCTTGGTGTTGAGGAAAATTCATTTAAGTTTAAAAATTGGTTATATAATAACCCAGTAAAATATTTAATTGCAAATATTGAATTAATTGGAAATATTTCCCCAAAAACATACAAATTAACTTTCAATAAAGATAATTATTTACTACTTGGTGATAATCTGATTATTGTTTCAGCATCAGGTGCTGAAATTTATAATGCAGAAGTTTCTGATATCCTTTCTTCTAGAACTATAACGATTAAAACTTCTAGTACTCTTAATGCTGGTGTAGAATATTATGCACAACGAAGTATAAGAAAAGTAACATCTACATTTTTCCCCCAAATTAATAAATTTCATGCAAACATTCAAAATGTTTATAAAAAGCAATATGGAGATTCAATTTTAGTTGCATCAAACTCTTTACCTTCTTATAAAGAAAAACCAATTGTTGCAAATAAACCAATAAAAACTTTTAGTGGTTCATTTGTAGGAGACACCTTAGAGATATCAAATCATGGATATTATAGTGGAGAATCTGTAGCATATACTCCACAAAAAATTACGAGTACAGTTGAGATTGGTGATGGAGAAACTGCAGAAGAAACTACAATTTTGTCTTCATTATTTGGTGGAGATACTGGTGGTGAGGGAATATATTATATCTTCAGAGTGGATCATGATAAGATAAAATTGGCAAGGTCTTTAGCTAACTTATATACCTCAAAATTTATAGTTATAGAAAGTACTACTGTTAAAGATAACATTTTAGAAAAATCTGAAACAAAGAATAAAAATACCGAGCCCCAAAAACTCTATAGAGAAATTGCTACTCCAATTAATAGTGATGTTGAAGTAAAAACCAAACCAGGTTCTACTGGAATTTTGGTTAATGGAGTTGAAATTTTAAATTATAAATCAAGGGATATAATTCACACAGGAAGACTAGAAGAAGTTAAAGTATCTTCACCTGGAATTGACTTTGACGTAATTAATCCACCAGAACTAACTATAACAGATCCGGTTGGAACTGATGCAACAGGATTTCTTGCGATCAATGGAAGTTTAAGAGAACTTAGAATTATTGATAGAGGATTTGATTTTACAGAAGTTCCTGTTGTCACAATAACTGGTGGTAATGGTAAAGATGCTAATGCACTAGTTAATCTAAAATTAATTTCACATTCTCAAGAATTTTTCTCTGATCCTCAATCGAATAGAGTTGGTTTAGGAGTTACTCTTTCTACTATTGGATTTTCTACTTATCATAAGTTTAGAAATGGAGAACAGTTAGTTTATAAACCAAATTCTCAAAAAGTAGTTGGTGGACTTTCTACTGATGCAACATATTTTGCAGAAGTTATTGATGCTACTACAATTAAACTCCACAATACTGTTGGAGAGGCCATTAGTGGTATTAATACAGTTACCTTATCTTTTAATGGTATAGGAAAACATACACTTGAATGTTCTTCTAAAAAAGCAGTTGTAGATTCTATTAACATTGTTAATACTGGATCTGGATATCAAAATAAAAAAAGATCTGTTACTTCATCGGGAATTAATACTTCCTCTAATAGTATTAGTATAGAAAATCATGATTATAAATCAGGAGAGATATTACAATATTTTTCTGGAACTACAAATATTGGTGGATTAAATGATACAAATAATTACTACATCACAGTAGTTGATAATAATAATTTCAAATTATCTGAAATTGGTTCTGTAGGAAATGAAACTTTCTTTTATGAGACTAGACAATATATAGATTTTAATTCTTCTGGTAGCGGAACACACCACTTCAATTACATTCCAATCTCAGTATCAATTAAAGGTCCTGTTGGCATAGAAACTGTTACTGGAATTGAATCTAGTGCATATGAAGTCCAGGTTCAACCAATTTTCAGGGGAGAACTGACATCAGTACACTTATCCGATAAAGGATCTGGGTATGGAACTAATGAGATTATTAATTTCAAAAAACCACCCAATGTATCGGTTATTTCTGGAAAAAATGCTCAAGCGAAACCAGTAGTTTCCGCTGATGGAAGAATCGTTGAAGTAATTGTAAATAATGTTGGATCAAATTATACATCTATTCCAGATATTGATATAATTTCTTCTTCTGGAGTTGGTTGTATTTTGACTCCAATAATTGAAAATGGAATGCTACGTGAAGTAAAGGTTATCGAACCTGGACTTGGATATGTTTCTGGAGAAGTTGACATTGAAATAATTGCAACGGAAAGAGATTTTCAATTCGTTCCTAGATTACAAACTTGGAGAGTTAATTTATTTGAAAAATTATATAACAATAATTTAATTGGATCGGATGATGTAATTATTAGAAATTCTTTGAATGAAAATTTTGGATTGCAGTGTTACTCATTATATCCTCCTAGAGCATTGAGACAAATGGTTTATTCCATTAACGAGTTAGGAGAAACTCTTTATGGAAAATTGGATTTGAAACTGGTAAACTCTCAAGAAACAGTATTTACAGATCACTCACCTATTATTGGTTGGGCTTATGATGGAAATCCAATTTATGGTCCATATGGATATTCAAATAAAAATGGGGGAGTAGTAACCCTCATGAATTCGAGTTACAAACTTAATACTTCACGTATAGGTGGTCCACCGGTATCAATTTTCCCATTAGGATTTTTTGTTGAAGATTTTACTTATTATGAAAATGATGATGATAAGTATCTTGACAGAAATAATGGAAGATTTTGTATAACACCAGATTATCCAAATGGAACATATGCATATTTTGCAACAGTTAATCCAGATTCTGTAGAGTCTTCTGGAGTATTTGAAAATTTTAAACTTCCAGTCTTTCCATATACTTTAGGTGACAAATATTATTCAACTCCTAATGAATTTAATTTCAAAAAATCATCAAACCAAGATGATTATGACATTGAAGATAATAATTGGTGCAGAAATACAATTTCGTATAATTTAAGAGAGGATGGAGTTGATTACCCTTACATATATTCTCCAAATAATTTATCCCAAACAGGAAAAATTGTATCTACAACTAGAGGAAAAGTTTCTAGAGTAGATGTAAAAAGTTCTGGAGATAATTATAAAGTTGGAGACACTTTAAATTTTTCAGACTTAGATAATACTGGATATGGTGCTGCAGGAAAAATTTCTAGATTAAAAGGTAGAGATGTTAATAGTATTAGTGCATCTATAACCGAATTGTCTAATGTGGAATTAATTCCTTCGAAAAAGAAAGGAACTTATGTTGTGGAATCTACATCACCGCATAATTTTAATGCATTAGATATTGTTGATGTTAATGGTATTTCTACTACATCATCAAAAATCGAAGGATTTTATACAATCGGTGTGTCTAGTGAGAGATTTGCATTAGTTGGATTAGGGACTACAGGGGTTGCTGTTGGTAACACAAGTATTACTGGATTGGTAACATTCTTTAATGTATCTTCAAATTTAACTGGATCAAATATTGTACCTAATGATATTTTGGGCATTGGAACAGAGAGAGTAAAAGTTTTAAATATAGACACAAAAAATTCTAGATTTAAAGTTTTAAGATCTGTAGATGGAACTACTGGCGGAATTCATACTGTTGGAAGTTTGTTAATAGAAGATTCAAGAAGATTTACTATTAACTCTGGATTTAAAACAAAATATGAATTTAAAAGAAATAAAGAAATATATTTTAAACCATCAGAAACTGTAGGTCTTGGTACAACAGCTGTTGGAATTGGATCAGTATTACAATTTAGTTCTTTTGGATTAAACACTGTTGGTCTTGGAACAACTTTTGGATCAAGTTCTCTAGCAGTTCCTATTAAATCTCTTTACATAAGAAATCATAACTTACAGACTGGTGATATACTAACATATTCCTCAAATGGTGGTAGTGGTATAGTTTATAATGAATATCAAAATATTGGAGTTGCGGCAACATTAGCAGAAAATCAACAATTGTTTGTTGCTAGAATCTCTAACGATTTAATTGGAATTGCAACTCAAAGAGTTGGTTTGGGATCAACTGGTGGGTTTGATGGTGTGGGTAATACTTCAAAAACATTATTTTTCACTGGTATTGGTAGTGAATCTAATCATAGTTTTACAACAAACTATGATAATATTTCCGGAAACGTTTCAAAAAGAACTGTAACTGTAACGACTGATGTGAATCATGAAATTCATGCAGGACATAAAGTTATCATAGATGTTAATCCATCATTTGCGACAACATATGTTGTAAAGTACAATAATACACACAGAAGAACTTTAGTTGGTATAGAAACATTTAGTGCTATTGGTGTTAATAGTACAACTAATACAATTAATATATTAAATCATGGATATGAAAGTGGTGATAAAGTAATTCACTCATCTTCTACGCCATGTGAAGGGTTAGAGAATGATAAAATTTATTATATTGTAAAAGTTGATAATAACAATGTTAAATTATCAAACACTTATTACGAATCAACCAACTTAACACCAAGTGTAGTTGGAATTTCTAGTACATCATTTGGCGAATTTGGACTTATCAATCCTGCTATCAAGGCTTATAGAAGTTCAACAGTGGAATTTGATATATCAGATTCTAGTTTAGCATTTTTTCAGCAGTCTACACAATATTCGGCATTTAAACTTAATTTTTACACTAACGATAGTTATACAAATCTTTGGGAAACTGACGGGTCATCTAAAAACTTTAGTGTTTCTAGGTCAGGATCTACAGGGATATCATCAGATGCTAAAGTACTAGTTTCTATTGGGCAAACTACACCAGAAAGATTGTATTATAAATTAGATCCAATTATTGATAATAACATACCTATAGAAAAAACAGAAATAATAACAGATCTAGAAGTTCTAAATTATAATTCCATCTTAGCCAAAAATAGTGTTTATAATGGTAATAGAAGAATTTCAATTGCAGGAACTAATTTCTTTACATTTGAATTAAGTGAAGTTCCTGAAGCAGATTCTTACACATCTTCTTCATCAGTTATCACTTATACTACAGATTGTACTCACACTAGTGGCCCAATATCTACAGTAGAAGTTACTAGTTCTGGAAAAAATTACACCACTTTACCTTCAATAGTTTCTATTAATACTATTGATGGAGAAAAAGGAGACCTTATATCTGTTAGTGATAGTATTGGTACTATTGAAAAGGTAAAAATTAATGATATTGGATTTGATTTTCCAACAGATAAAACTTTAAAACCAAGTGCTTCTTTACCACAAATCATTAATGTTGATTCTTTTGCTAAAATTGAAAGTATTACGATAACTTCTGGAGGTAGAGGATATTCTTCAGCGCCAGATTTAATATATTTTGACGGAAAAACTGGTAACGAAATAACCGATCTTTCGACTAAGTATTCTCTTGGTGATTCTACTGTAACTATTTTAAGTAATACTAGAGGAATTAATAACTCTACTCCATCAGTGTTGCCAATAAGAAATACTAATGGAGTTGGTATTAGTACCATTGGATTTAGTACAATTACCAAAGATGTATCTGTTGAGATGGCAGTTGGATTTAGTGAGACATTCCCGTTTGAAGTTGGAGATCAAGTTATGATCGAAAACATTAGTATCGGTGGTACTGAAAAAGGATATAACTCTAAAGATTATGGATACAAACTATTCACGCTCACTTCTGTAACACCTAATATTGGTGGGATTGGAAGTGTTTCATACAATTTATCAAACCACTTAAATGAAGGAGAAACCCCAGGAGATATTGATTTAATTAATTCTTCCGGAATGATAATCGCAGAAAAGGATTTCCCAACTTTTAATATTCAATTAAGAACTGCAAATTATCTTAGTGGAGAAAGAGCTACTACTAATGGTAAAGAAGGTATTATTCAGAGTTGGGATAGAACAACAAAAACCCTTAGAGTTCTTTCTAGTGATAACTTTGTAAGTGGAGATATCATAAGAGGACTTACCTCAGAATTATCTGGAGTTGCATCTTCAGTAACTTCATATGAATCTTATTTTGAAACAGATGTTTCCTCTCAGATATTCAGTGGAACCCAAACTGGATCAGGATTTTTGAACGACAATTTACAAAGACTGCAAGATAATCTTTACTACCAAAATTTCTCATATTCTTTAAAGAGTACAGTTCCATTTGATACTTGGAAAGATGCAATATCTTCAATAAATCATACTCTTGGATATAGAAAATTTGGAGATTTGCAAATTGAAGCAACAAATACAAATCAACCATTAACTGTTGGTATTACTACACAATTGACCGATGTTACTATTGTCAGCAGTTTGGATGGATTTATAGATCTTAATTGTGTATTTGATTTTGATATTGCAACAGAAAATAATTTAAATTTCTCTGATGGGAGTAGAATTCTTTCTAACGAAATTGCTTTTAACAATAAAATTTTAACTGATTTTTCAGAATCATCTGGAAATAGAGTTCTTTCTATTGATGATATAAGTGACAAATTTAATAGCAATCCAAGATCAACTGCTTTTAGTGTTCTTAACACGTTTAAGTTGAGTGATTCTAGATTTAGAAAATATTTTACTTATCTTAGAGATAAGAGATTTACTCAAGAGAGGCAAGCTTTAATTGTCGATCTTATTCATGATGATGCAATTGGGTATATTAATCAATATGCAAGATTGGAAACAGTATATGATCAAGGATCTTTTGACTTTTCAATTTCTGGTACAGAAGGTCAACTTTTATTCTATCCAATTAAATCATCGGTAAATGATTATGATATTACAACAATTTCATATAATTTAAATGATAATTTCTTAAGTACTGGTTCTACTTCTATCGGGGGAGTTTTAATTGATTCAGAGAGCACAATAGTAAGTGCTGGAACGACTGCAACAATTGTAAGTATTGGTAATACATATCATTCACTGAAAGTTCTTGTTGAAATTACACCAGATGTTACAAACCCATCGTATGGAAGTACTGCTACATTCAATGGCAATGAATATGAGGCTCAAGAACTTAATATTGTTCATGATGGATCAGATGTTTCTATTTTAGAATATGGTAAGTTAACTACTTCACCGAGTGGATATAGCGCAATTGGATTTGGAACTTACACGGCACGTCTCGATGGATCAAACATTAAAGTTGACTTTAATCCATCTGGAATAGGAACTAATGCGATAGTTAATACTATTGTTGTTGGTTTGTCTTCAATATCTTCAGGAATTTCAACTGTTGATATTAAACATGCCAGATTACAATCCGTTATGACTGATATTGCATCATCTGGTTCTCCAACTGAAAATGTTGTTGCAGAATATCCAAGTCACATTTCTACTGAAATTGATAGATATGATGCTGGATATTTTATGATTCAGATTCACGATACAACAAATGATAGATATGAATTTTTAGAATATTTTGTTGTTGACGATCATATTGAAGGAGAAACATCTTCAGAAACATTCGATACAGAGTTTGCAAATATTCAAACTCACTCTGGGCTTGGAACTTTTGATTCTAGAGTAATAGCAAATTCTGTTGGACTTGCTGCAACTACTCAAGTTCTCTTTACACCAATAGCAGGAATTGATGCAAGAGTTCATGTTTATACAAATGCTCTTAGAATTGAGGATGATACAAAAGATATTATTGATTTCACTAATGGTACTATAGAAACGGGATATGGTACGTATACTGGAACTGATAGAGATATAAAGAGAGAATTTGAACTAACTCACAAGAACGATACTATTTTTATAAAAGCCTTTGAAGGAAATAATACTTCAATTGTCAACCTCGATTCAAATACAATTACAATTCCAAATCACTTCTATGTGACGGGTGAGCAAATTGAATATACTTGCCCTGGTATTGGAATTACTCAATCTATTGGTATTGCTCAGACTACATTCCCTGCAACTGGTGTTACAACAACATTACTTCCAGAAACTGGAATATTTGCAATTAAAATCAATGACAACACTATTAAACTTGCTAGAAGTGCTGAAGATGCTTTAAACTCAATTCCAAAAGTACTTGATTTTACTTCAGTTGGGGTTGGAGTTGGTCACTCATTTACTGCAACAAACCAAAATCCAAAAGTACTTGTTGCAATTGATAACTTAATCCAATCACCAATTGTTTCTACGGCAGTTACCACAACATTAGATGATCAAGTTTTAACAACCGATAATATAATTAAATTTTCTGGAATAACCTCATTCTTTGGTGGAGATCTATTTAAAGTTCGTAATGAGATAATGAAGATTGAAAGTATTGGTATTGGAACTACAAATGCAATTACTGTTCGTAGAGGATGGATGGGAACAAATATCCAGTCTGGAATCGTAACCGGTGAGTTAGTAACAAAGGTTGTTGGAAATTATAATATTGTTGGAAATAAACTCAATTTTGTTGAAGCACCATATGGAAACACTCCAATTGGAACTACAACAAATCAACCAGATGAAAGAGACTATGTTGGAATAACTACTAGTTCTACTTTCCAAGGAAGAAGTTTTATGAGAACAGCGGCTTTAAATACCGTTAATGAAACATATTATAAAAATTATGTTTTTGATGATATTTCTGATAAGTTTAATGGAATTGAAAATGAGTTTACTCTTAAATCTGATGGAACAAATATAACTGGAATTGATAATGAAGGAGCTATTGTATTAATAAATGACATATTCCAAACTCCAGGAAATGCTAATAATTATACTCTCTCCGAAAACACTGGCATAACTTCAATTAGTTTTGTGGGATCTCCACAAACTGTAACATCTGATGTTGGTATTAGTAGTTTCCCTAAGGGTGGAATGATTGTTTCTGTTGGATCGATAGCAGGTTTTGGTTATCAACCACTAGTTGTTGCTGGCGGTACTGCAATTATTTCTGGATTGGGAACTATTTCATCTATTAGTATTGGTAATAGTGGATCGGGTTATAGATCTGGAGTGCAGACATCTATTAATGTCAATGCAAAATTACCTGATGTTTCTAGCACTAATATAGTCTCAATCGGAACAGCGACTGTTTCTGGAGGTCATGTAACTTCAGTAGCGATTACAACTGATAGAGTATTCTATGCTCCAAGAGACATATCAAATGTTGGTTATGGACACACGACGGGAGTGACTACAGTTACAACATCAACTGCTCACGGATTATTGATTGGTGATGATATTGTTGTTTCTGGAATTGCATTTACGTGTAATTATACTGGATCTGGTCCTGTCAATGTTTCAGGTGCAATTTATGATAATGTAACTGGTATTATGACAGTTACAACATCTGCTGCACATAACTTGTCTACTACAGGGCAAAAAAGTGATGTTATTCTTACTGGATTAGCATTTACGTGTGGTTTAGATGGTGGATCTTCTACTCACGTTTATCCAAGAACAACTGATCCTGCATACTGTGGTTCTAAAGTAACTGCAGTTAATAGTTCAACCCAATTTGTGACAAACGTTGGAGTTTCTACTGTTCCAACATTCTATCAAAGTGGTGGAGTGGCACAACCTACTATTATTGCCCCAAGAGTTAATAACAACTCAGCTAGTGGTCATGATCCTGCAGTAGATGGATCTAATGTTTTGAGAGTTATTGACTCTACATCTTTTGAAATAAACACTGGAATTTCTACTAGAGAACACTTCTATGCAAGATGTGGAAAAGTTAATAAACCACTTGAAATTGTAATTGATTCCCCACTTTCATATTCAAATATTCCTTTGAAATATACTTCTGGAGTAACTGGATTAGGAACACAAGCAACAATTGATGTTGTTGTTGGACAGGGATCTAGTATTATTGGTTTTGAGATTAGAAATACTGGTTATGGATATGGTAATGGAGAAACTCTTACTGTTGGATTTGGAGGAACTACTGGAATTCCAACTACATCAACATTTACCTCATCAAATCAATTTGAAATTGAAATAGAAAAAGTTATTAGAGACGAATTCACTGGTTGGTCCTTAGGGGTTATAGAAACGTTTGATGATGTTAGTAACTTTATTGATGGTACTAGAATTGATTTCCCATTACTTAAAGCAGGTATTCCATTATCTATTAATAAGGCAAAAGGATCTAAAATTGAACTTGATCAGTTGCTTTTAGTATTTGTAAATAAGATACTTCAAATTCCTGGAAACGCATACAAATTTGATGGCGGATCCCAAATAACATTTACAGAACCACTAAAGATTGGTGATACGCTTACAATCAATTTCTATAAAGGAAGTGGAAGTAATCTTGATGTTATTGATAGAGAAGTTCTTGAAACTATTAAATATGGAGATGAAGTTACTTTAAATTATGATCCAGATTTGGGACAAAAACCATATCAACAGGAAAATGCAAGAACAATTAGTACAATAACTAATATTGATAGAGCTAACACTCTTCCATATTTTGGTCCAGGTAATACTAGGGATACTACCTTCGAAAGACCAATTACGTGGTGTAGACAAACTCAAGATAAAATTATTAACGGACAAGAAGTTGGTAAAGATAGAGAACTTTACGAACCAGTTATTAATCCAATTGCAAATATAATAAATCCAATCGGAATTGGAGTTACTATCATTTATGTTGATAGATTAAGACCAATGTTTGATCTTAATAATGAAAATGTAGATTCTAACTTTAGAGAAACAATTAGAAAATCAGTTACTTTAATTAATCCTGTAACGACTGTAGGAGCGTCTGCAACCGCTGTTGTCTCAGTTGCAGGTACGATTGCTTCAATTACTGTAAATGATGGTGGAGTTGGTTATTCAACGGCACCAGATGTTAGTGTTGGCATAGGGTCTACCACAGCAACAGCAACATCAACAATCACTAATGGAGTTGTCACTGGAGTTACTATTACTAATCCTGGTGCTGGATATACTCAAACTAATCCACCGTTAGTTTTTATTGGTCCTCCAGCAAAACAAACCGAAACCTGTAATGTATTAGATTCTGAATACCTTGGTGATTCTGGAATAGTAGTTGGACTTGGAACAACATCTGTTGGAGTTGGTTCAACAGGAATGATGTTCCATCTTCATATTCCTCTCAATTCTGATATGAGAGATACTAATTTAGTTGGAACTGCAGTGACTTTAAGTGGAATATCTACTGGGGATTATTTCATAGTAAGAAATTCTAATTTAGGAGCAGCATCAACAAGTATAAATTCTCTTGGAACTGATAATTCTACAATTATTGGAATTGGATCGGAGTTTATTGATAATGTATATGTTGTTAATTCTGTAGGATTGACAACTCAAGTTGTTGCTGGAGTTAGTACAACTGTCGTTAAAGTAAGTGTAAACACTAACCTCAATCCCAATGGAGTTTTAGGATTCTCAACTGGCGCATTCCTTGGAGAATACTCTTGGGGTAAGATTATTTTAGAATCAAGAACTAAAGAAGTTTCATATCCAGCAAATACATTGTCTGGAATAGGAACGAATGGATTGACTGGTATATCTACTTCATCTAAAGTTTATAGAACTAGATATATTAGGTACAAAAATTTCACATGATTTTTTGTAATAAATAAGTAAAAAAGTCCGTCAAAAATGGCTGCAATTATAACTGATCAAATTAGAATATTAAACGCAAAGAATTTTGTCGCCGGGATTGCTAATGCTAGTAATTCCTATTATTCTTTTGTTGGACTTCCAAATCCAACAGATTATTCTACGACATGGAACGATAATCCTCCGGCACCAAAAGACAATTTTGATGAGGAGAATGATTATTGGAATACAATGATTGCGATGAAGAGGATTAATTCCTCTGACGTAAGGCAGGTTGTTCCAAAGCGAAATTGGTCCTCTGGAACAACTTTTGATATGTATCGCCATGATTACAGTAGATCAAATACTGCTTCTGTTTCTGGATCCACTAATTTATATAATTCAAATTTTTACGTTTTGAATAGTGATTTTAGAGTTTATATTTGTCTTCAAAATGGAACAGACCCAGAAAATACTCTTGGTAGACCATCTTTAGATGAACCATTGTTTACAGATTTAGAACCAAGAGCAGCCGGAACTAGTGGTGATGGCTATGTGTGGAAGTATCTTTATACCATTAAACCTGCAGATATTACTAAATTTGACTCTACAGATTTTCAACCAGTTCCGACAGACTGGAGTACTAGTAATGATACCAGTTTAGTTAGAGAAAATGCTGTAGATGGTTCTATTAAAATTGTCACAACAACTAATCGCGGGGTCGGTTTAGGAACAGCAAATGTAACATATACAAGAGTACCAATTAAAGGAGATGGATCTGGAGCAGAATGCACTGTTACTATTGATGGGGATTCTAAAATTGATGAAGTTGTAGTATCTGCTCAAGGATCTGGATATACATTTGGAACTTTAGATTATGAAAGTGGAGGGATTCCTACAGGAACTACTAGACCAACATTTGACGTAATTATTCCTCCACAGGGAGGACATGGTGCTGACATCTACAGAGAACTTGGAGCATATAGTGTTCTAATGTATTCTAGAATTGAAAGTGATAATGAAAATCCAGATTTTATCACAGGAAATCAATTTGCTAGAATTGGAGTAGTAGAAAACCCACTTTCTCCAGCTGGAGGTTCAGTTTTAGAAATAGATAAGGCAAGCGCAGTTAGTGCTCTAAAATTGACGGGTGTTGGATATAGTGAAGCAACTTTTACACCTGATTCTTTTGTTACTCAAATAGTTGGAACTGGTGCTACTGCAGTGGGTAGAGTTGTAAATTATGACCAAAATACTGGAGTTTTAAAGTTTTGGCAAGATAGAACTGTTGCTGGATTTGCAACATCGGGTAATAGAGTTACTGATCCAACTTACGGATTTCTGCTAAGAGGTTTTACTGGTACTCCAACTGGAGATGGAACTCTTACGATTACACCATCTACAGGATTGCAGTTGAGTATTGATAGTTCATTTAGCGATAACAAAACAACGATAAATAATCGTACATATTATCTTGGAATGGATTTCACTACAGGCGTTGCATCCCCAGAGGTAAAACAGCATTCTGGAAACATTATATACGTAGATAATAGACCTTCTATAACAAGATCGTCAAATCAAAAAGAAGACATAAAAGTTATCTTGCAGTTCTAAAGAATTATGCCACAGCAGACAAACCTTAACGTAGCACCATATTTTGACGATTTTGATGCAACGAACGATTACCACAAGGTACTTTTTAAACCTGGATATCCTGTTCAGGCAAGAGAATTAACGACTCTGCAGTCAATTCTGCAGAATCAGGTAGAAAAGTTTGGTCAGCACTTTTTTAAAGAGGGTGCTAAAGTAATTCCAGGCAATACTGGGTATTCTCAACTCTATTATTCTGTTCAACTTGCAAATACATTTCAAGGAGTTCCTGTTGAAGCATATGCAGATCAGTTAATTGGTACAAAAATTACTGGACAAACTTCTGGCGTTACTGCAATAGTCGATAATGTATTATCAGCAGAAGATTCTGAGAGAGGTACTGTAACTCTTTATGTTTCTTATGCGGGTTCTTCTAAAGTTGATAATACTACTCAAACATTTTCTAATGGCGAATCTTTAACATGTAATCAAATTATAACTTCTGGATTATTAGGAAATTCAACTATCTCAGTTGGAGCTCCATTTGCAAATACTTTAGCATCGAACTCAACTTCAACTGGATCTGTATTCCAAATTGAAAATGGAGTATATTTCATTCGTGGATATTTTGTAAATGTAAATAAAGAATCATTAATATTAGATCAATATTCAAACAAACCCAACTATAGAATTGGTTTGTTTATTTCTGAAGAGATTGTAAACTCAAATTCTGATGAGACATTAAATGACAATTCTCAAGGATTTAATAATTATGGAGCTCCTGGTGCAGATAGACTTAAAATTACTGCAAGTTTATTTAAAAAATCTCTTGACGATTTTAACGACGATAATTTTATTCTTTTAGGAACTGTTGTTGATGGTGTTCTTCAAGCACCAACAAGGAGAGGAAGTGCAAGAGGTGGCGGTGCAGTATTTTACAACGACCTTTCTGATGTTTTAGCGAGAAGAACATATGACGAAAGTGGACATTATATTGTAAAACCATTTAATGTATCTATTGTAAATTCCCTAAACAATAATTTAGGAAACCAAGGTTTATACGAAGAAGGTCAATTTACTGCAGGAGGATCAACTCCTAGCCCAGATTTATCGGTCTGTAGAATATCTCCCGGTAAAGCGTATGTAAAGGGATATGAAGTCGAAACAATAAGTCCTACCTTTATTGATGTACCAAAACCAAGAGTTACGAGAACTATTGAGAATGAATTCTTCCCATATAATACCGGACCAACATTAAAACTCAATAGTGTTTATAGATCACCAACAATTGGTGTAGGTAACACTTTTATTTTAAGTCTAAGAGATCAGAGAGTTGGAGTAAATTCAGAAGCAGCTCCAGGAAATGAAATTGGTTTTGCAAGAGTATTTGATTTTAGATTAGAATCTGGGTCATACAATACATCATTCCCACAAGATAATGAGTGGGGAATGTCAATGTATGATGTGCAACCATTTACTAATATTACAGTTAATCAGGCTATAGATTTATCAATTCCTTCACATGTTGAGGGTAATAGTAGTGGAGCAACTGCATTCTTAAGAAGTCCTGTTAGTGCTGGAGTTGCATTAACTGTATATGATCAAAAAGGAGAGTTTATTAAGAATGAAACTTTAATTTTTAGAAGTGGAATTTCTACTCAAACAA
>Ga0181411_1000241_pt1 | contig 18963 bp, 31 predicted proteins | sample 34SPOviralmetaG_FD_130114 | JGI IMG/M metagenome (GOLD analysis project Ga0181411, IMG submission 130114) | Marine viral communities from the oligotrophic San Pedro Time Series (SPOT) site, San Pedro Channel, CA, USA - 34 SPOT_SRF_2012-07-09 | ecosystem: Environmental > Aquatic > Marine > Strait...
CCGTGAAGTTTAAAGGTGTTAAGTGGGACGTTGAGATCGAACCCTCAGTGGCTAGTGTGCAGAGATTCAACTTCCAGGCGACAGCAAACACAGAACACAACTCATTCGTTGTGAGAACCGAGGATGGAAACTTGATTTTCACTTTTGGTGATCAAGCATCGCATGGTGGGGAGTTTGTTTTCGCAACTGATGTTAAGGGGACACTTAACAAAGGTTGGAGTTGGCCAGTAGGACAGGTGCTACAGATACTTAAACTTTCAGACTCGGCAAAGGTCACATTACACTTCTCTAACGAGGGTGCCATGCAGGTCTCTGTTGATTCAGGCTTAGGCAAGTATCAATACATCATACCAGCACAGGCGCAATAATGACGACAGAAAATATCAAGCAGGAACATTTAGGGGAGTTGAGCAGAGACTTCGCAGTGTTCCTGCCTGCTATTTCAAACTTCTACAACACGTTTATCAGTAAGCAGAGAGTTTCGGAAGGCAAACATATCTCAGAAGAGAGAATTCCAAATGGATTTGATAATGGTGTTGAAGGATTAAACTTTATTAATCCAGACAAGGGAATGTTCACTTATCCCACTGCATTGTACTCGGCGGGACACGCCTGCTTGGACATGGAAAAGGTCAATGACAGGGATCACATGTTTGTAAACAGAGACAGGAAGTTCAGTACGATAGTAGGTGATTCAGGTGGATATCAGATAGGAAAAGGTGTAATAAAATTTGATTGGAAGGACTTTGAGGGTAACAAAGCAAACAAAGTAAGATCAGACATACTAAATTGGCTAGAACTAACAAGCGACTGGGCGATGACGCTCGATGTACCTACTTGGGCGGCGGATGATCTAAATAGTCCAAAGACAGGATTAACTAGTTTCCAAGACACACTCGATGGTACAATATACAATAATAAATTTTTTCAAAAGAACAGACTAGGACAAACAAAATTATTAAACGTACTGCAAGGCGATGACTGGAACACAGCACAGATATGGTATGATGCTGTCAAAGACTTCGAGTTCGAAGGATGGGCAATGGGTGGCATTAACATGTGTGACATGGAGGTCATGCTGAAAAGACTGATCATAATGAGAGATGAGAAGAAACTAGATGGCAAAGATTGGATGCACGTACTTGGAACATCACAGATGGATTGGGGTTGTTATCTCACACAGGTACAGCGACAGGTTAGGAAACATATAAATCCTAACTTCACAATAAGTTTTGACAGTGCATCTGCTTTCTTATCAACTGCTAACGGGTTGGTCTACACTCATAACTCATTTACGCCAGACAGGTGGTCCTTTGTTATGGACAAGGCTCCAGATGACAGGACACTGAAAGGATCTGACATACAGTTTCCATTTGATAGTGGTATTGGACGTAGATTGAAGATGAAAGACGTTTGTTGGTATGGAGAAAAGGACCTTAACAAGAATGGCAAGATCGGGGCTACGAGTTGGGACAGTTTCAGTTATGTGTTAATGATGGCACACAACGTATATAATCAGATCAGGGCAATACAGATCGCAAATGATCTTAACGACATAGAATCAAGAAAATACAGGCCAGAAGTAAAACACTGGCGTAAAACCAAAGCATCTGACAAAACAGACGAGCCAAGCATATATGTTCCTCGGAACATATTGTACTTCAATACATTTGTAGAAGAGGTGTTTACCAGCGAGAAACCAATGCAAGTGATCGCAGGGGCATCAAGTTATCTCGCAGACATCAGAGGTAACAGATGGGCACGAGCAACAGGCGGTGGTAAAGGCACTAATAATTTCAGTTCTTTATTTGAATAGGAGGACATATGTACGTTAAAAAGAAAAGAAGCAAAAAACTTAAGAAACTTGAAGAAGAACACGCATACCTTGACAAGAAGGTGGCACAGCTTACCAAAGACAGATTGAAGGACAGGAGTTCTGAAAGTAAAGATGTGCTTACCAGATTAAAAAGGACAAAGCTCATAATAAAAGATGCCATCGCTAGAGCGAGAGCAACGTTGACAAAACGTTAGATCAATACTATAATTAGACATGGACAGAGATTACAAAACAGGCAAAAGCGACAGTGTAGGTATATTTTCAGGATTGGAAGTAGAACACACTCCGGCTTTTGGTAAGCAAACACTTTTTTTGGCTAGAAATGATCTTTACTATGACCAAATAGAAGAGTTGGCCAAAAAAGCAAACGCCGAGGCGATATACTTTGGTGCAAACAGAACTTTCATGCATAATCACGGAACACAGATTAATCAAATGATAAGACTACTGCGTAAAGGATATTGGGTAACCATAGACTACCCACACTCTTTGCACAATGAAGTTAAAGAGAGATTTAACGAAGTATGGAATCAAGAAAAATTTATTCCTTTCTGTTCAGTAATATTTCCAAAGTCTGAGGACGACGACAACCTGTGTATTAAAGTAGATGACGTAGATTTCAACAGCACTAATCCAGGGGTGTGGACTATGACAATGGATCACTTCAAACAGTCAGCAGGGTTTACATCCTGGGAGCAATACAAAAAAGATGAACCAATAGAGGAGAGCGATGTCAAAGAAGCAGTCTAGTTACAGAGAGGGTGTTGCAAGTTACAACGCCTGGCTTAAAATGAACAAGAAGTTCGAAGAACAAGGATTATTTGGCACAGATTATTTTGTGAAACGTGTTGAAGAACTAGAAGCAAAAGTTAAAAAATTAGAAGCAAAATTAAAGGCAAAAAATAAACAAATAGACGAAATAGGATGGGAGGAATAACATGAGTACTGAAGATATGAGAGATCAAGCACTAAAAGAACAAGCCAACAAAGGCAACAAGATGATATGGGTGACATTTCGAAAGGAAGGTATTCACAAGTACCCGGCGGCACTAGACGACCCAAAACTAGCAACGGGTGATCGGATGGATGTATCTTTCTTGGGATACCCGCACAGACACATTTTCCATTTCAAGGTTGCGATAGAAGTATTCCACGACGACAGAGATATAGAATTTATACAGTTCAAAAGATGGATAGAGGACATGTACAGCGAAGGCACACTAAAATTAGATTACAAATCATGTGAAATGATGTCAGATGACCTGTACGTGGCAATAACAAAAAGATATCCTGGCAGACATATAGAAATAGATGTGTCCGAGGATGGTGAAAATGGATCTCATGCAATATATGAGAAACCTGTACCGGTGAGTGGTATATAATGAAAGAAATATTGATTAAAGAAAAAAGAGCTACAACAAGGATGGGATACGTGCCTATAGGAGGCGGCGCATTAAACGCCGGCTATGATACAGTAGATGCCATCGCCAACATATGCACAACGGCTGGCAACCTAGGCATGAAGTACGGAAAAGATTTCATCTGGTCTCACACAGACTTCGATGACAATGACGACGAATGTATCAGTCTGTTGGTTAAGGATGACAAGTATGAGTCATTCTTACACCTTGCCCTACAGAATGATCACAGGATTAAACACACAGACCAGGGCGAAATTAAACTTATTAAGGAGAGAAAATAATGAAAGTACCATACACATGTTTTAAAACAAGAACAGGCGACACCGACGAAGTGGGCGGTTGCACATTCATAGGCGGAGAGTGGAAAGATATAGATACAACTGAAATTTTTGATAACAAGAAAGTTGTTGTATTTGCACTACCAGGAGCATTCACACCCACTTGCTCAAGTCAACAACTACCAGGCTACGAAGAGAAATATGAAGAATTAAAAGCATTAGGAGTTGACGAAGTATACTGTCTTTCAGTGAATGATGCATTTGTAATGAATGCTTGGTTCAAGGATGTTAAAGCCAAGAACGTTAAGCCTATAGGCGACGGAGAAGGCGTATTCACACAGGGAATGGGAATGTTAGTTAATAAACCAAAACAGGGTTTTGGAATGAGATCTTGGAGATACTCTATGCTAGTTGACAACGGAGAAGTTGTAAAAGTATTCGAAGAACCAGGTAAGAACAATGCCAGTGATGACGATGATCCGTTTACAGTATCAGATGTCGACACAATGATCAAACACTTGCAAGAGAATGCCGGGTAATTGGGATGGTAAATCTCGACCTTCTAATTCTAAATACAGGTCCAACTATGATGACATCTTCGCTAAGAAAGAATGTCCTTGTGGTAGGTCACCATTGGGAAGATGCAATGGATGGCATAGACTCAGTCATAGTGAATATGAAGCAAAATTAAAAGAATGGAACGAGAAGAATAATGTATAAGCCCTTACCAGATGGATTGACTATCAAAGAATCGGCAGTACAGGGTCTCGGCCTGTTCGCTACCAAGGACTTTGATTCAGATGTGGTATTGGGCATTGTACACGTCCTAAACAAAAACTTTCCCCATGGTAGTATTAGGACGGCCTTGGGTGCATTCTACAATCATTCCGACAAGCCTAATTGCAAAAACGTTGCTGGTTATTGGCATCAACTACCAGTAAAATACCTAATTACTGTTAAACCAATTAAGGAAGGAGAAGAACTGACAGCAAAATACACTTTGTATAATGATTTTAATGACAAGTGGGAATAAATCTGTTATAGTAACAATATGAAAATTTTTTACATGGGCCTAGAGCCATACGAAGGCAGATACACGTTACAATTACAGGACTGGACAGAAAGAGCATACAAGAAAAGAGGTATCGAGTATGTGGTTGTGCCAGGAACTACAATAGATGACACCAAAGCAATTAGTGTAGGGCAGGTGCTTGACGCACATGGACGTTCTTACTTTGGAATGAGCCAATTAATGAACCTAGTTCAAATGATGCGTAATGGTGAAGTAACAAACAAAGATATTATATTTTTTGAAGACATGTTCCAGCCAGGTATGGAATCACTGCCTTATATTTTAAATCAAGTAGAAGAGAAACACAGACCAACGATATACCTAAGATGTTTGGCACAGGCCATAGACCCAGATGATTTCGTGCATGTGTGGGGAATGAGCAAATGGATGAGTATGTATGAACAGATGTGTAATGAAATACCCAATGTAAGAATACTTGCAACAAATGAAGAGATGGTAGCACATATGCGTATAGCTAATTGGTCTGCTCCAATTTACAACATATCAGGTTTGAGTTTTGGCAAGGAAGAGGTGCAAGGCAGGGTTCCGAATAGGAAGCCTTTCATGGAAAGAAAACAGAGGGTTGTGTTTGGAGCAAGATGGGATCAAGAGAAACAACCACAGTTCTACATGGACCTGGCTACAAAGTACAAAGAGACACACCCAGATGTTGAATTCGCAATATGCCAAGGTGGTCCTTTGAGATCTAACAACGACTACTATGTAAAAGAAGCGAAGTATCTTGAGAAACAGGGCACACTAACAATACATGAGAACTTGAAGAAAAATGAGTACTACGAGATACTTGCAGATTCAAGGGTGATGTTCAACTGTGCATTACAGGACTGGGTATCAAACACAGTCAGTGAGGCTGACTCTATGGGTTGTAACACATTGTTTCCAGCGTACAGATCATTTCCGGAGACTTTCGCAAATGATCACACGAGAATGTATGTTCCATGGTCACAGAAAGATGCCATTGACAAACTAGAAGTATTATTAAGCAAACCATCCCCTAGTATAGGTAAATTATCTGATTGGACAAACGGTACAATAGACAGAATGATAGACATTATGACAGGCAAGGGAGAACAATGGAGAAGAGATGGACAACACTACAGAACACCAGTATCAGAATCCAAATATTAAAGGACTGAGCAAAGCAGTACTAGTCACGGGAGGAGCAGGTTATGTTGGATCACACACTTGCAAATTACTTGCCAAGAATGGCTATCTTCCTGTCACAATCGACAGACATTTCAGAGAAGGACTTGTTTCATTTGGTCCAAACCATAACTTAAATTTGCCACAGGAAGTTGACAGACTTGACGAGATCGTTAAAAGATATAACATCACAAGTTGCATACATTTCGCAGGTAGCACTAGTGTGCCAGAGAGTGTTCAGAATCCGTCCTTGTACTACAAAAATAATTTTATCGTGACAGTATCGTTACTTGACAAGCTGATCGAATGTGGTGTAAAGACATTCGTTTACAGTTCAAGTGCGGCCACATATGGTGATCCAGGTCTAAATAAATGCAAGGAGTCAGATGTTCCAAATCCAATAAGTGCATATGGTGGAAGTAAATTAATGATGGAGATGTTGTGTAAAGATTACATGACTGCGTATGGATTGAGTAGTGTTGGTTTACGATACTTCAATGCCGCAGGTGCAGATCCAGAGGGAGAAATTGGTGAGCTACGGGAAAAAGAAACACACATCGTGCCACTAGCAATCGAGGCCGCAAGACAAGGTAAAACATTTAAAATGTTTGGGGACAAATATGCTACAGAGGACGGAACGTGTGTCAGAGACTATGTACACGTGATGGATCTTGCTGACGCACATGTGAAGGCACTTAATTACGCATCTGAAAATTTAAAAGCAGAAGTTTTTAATTTAGGATCAGGTGCTCCTGCCTCTAACAAACAACTATTAGATGCGGTGCAAAAATACACAGGTAAAATGAATATAGAAGTGTATGGAAACAGGCCAGGAGATCCTGCATACTTGGTGGCGGACATAGACAAGGCAAAGACGGTACTAGGTTGGGAACCTACACAGAGTTCTATTGACAATGTGGTGGCAACTGCTGTACAATGGTATAACAAGACACACAAGAAGGAAATACAATAATGAGCGAAGACATGTTGAAAGACAGTTGGGTACCCGAAGGTCCCGTTAGTAAAAAGATTAAAGAAAGAATTAAAAAAGCAGGAGTGAGATTTCACTCTAACGATAACATTTCAGAATTCATAGAAGACGGTGAAATGGATCTCTTACAAGAAGAAGTGCAAGAAAAGTTACAAGGTGTGTTAGACAGTTTAGTGATTGACACGGAAAACGATCACAACACAAATGAAACTGCAAAACGTGTGGCTAAGATGTACATTAGAGAAACATTTGGTGGCAGATTCAAACCAGCACCCAGGGTAACAAGTTTTCCTAATATGGGTTACAAGAGTATGTATACTAGTGGTCCAATATCTATTAGGTCAACGTGTGCCCATCACTTTCAGAACATTGTAGGTAAAGCATGGGTGGGCATAATTCCAAACGGAGAAGTGATTGGCTTGAGTAAATTCAACAGGATAGTACATCACATTGTAGAAAGACCACAGATACAAGAAGAAATGACAACACAGATTGCAGATGAATTAAAAAAATACGCTAAGACCGAAAATCTTGCAGTTGTAGTAAAAGCAGAACATCATTGTATGACACACAGAGGTGTAAGAGAACATGAATCAGACATGACAACTGCGATTATGCTTGGTGCATTCAAAGAAGATCCTGCAACAAGAGATGAATTTTATAAAATCTGTATGAGTATGAAGGGTCATGGCTAAAACAAAAAAACAATCAAAACAACAACAGGCCAACATGCAATCGGACAATATGGAAATGGCTGGGTGGAGTGAAGGACTTACTATGTCAAGCAACGGCGTAGAAACGACCAGCATGAATCTAGAAGATACAGATTTCACATACTCGTTTGGTGATCTAGGACAGTTGGATTTATTTTCCGAGGAAGACATGCGTGAAAAATATCCTGCCCTAAAACAGGCACATGAACATTATCAAAGTGTGTTAGAGGTATGCAAAACAAAAGAGAAAGAAGATGAAGTTTGACCTAAAACTCCAAGCAAAGTTCTGGAGGAACAGCCCTTCATTAATAATAAAATTAAACGATAGAACTTTAGAAAAGGTAGACAACTTCGTCAATAACCAAACAACACATATTTCTTTTGATGCTGATTTAAATGATGGCGAGCATCAACTTACAATAGAAAGAGTCAACAAGTCTATCACAGACACAGTCGTGAAAGATTCTAAGATAATAAAAGATTCAACTGTAGATATACTAGATGTAATAATTGATAAAATCAGTATAGATGCGTTGCTAAATCACGCAAATTTTTTTCCAAAATATCCAGAACCATGGTTGAGTCAGCAGAAGCAAACAGGAAAAGAACCTCCTGCATCGTACAACTACTGTCGCACACTACACCACAACGGGGAATGGAAATTGGATTTTGCAAATCCTGTACATATTTGGTTCTTCCAAAATATTAATGTGCAGATTTGACCATTAAATAATCACAATGCTACATAAAAATTTTCAGTTACACTTGGAGACCACTAACAGATGTACATTGAAATGTCCAGCGTGTCCTAGGACCGTGTGGCAGAATCTCATAAAACAACCAGTCAAAAAAGCAGATATAAACCTAGACGATATAAAAAATTTTATTAACTGCAAGTCCGGTCAACATGTTGAAACGATGTTGCTATGCGGAGACTACGGTGATACAATATACTATCCTGAGTTGTTCAAGATGATAAAAATGTTCAGACACAAAAAATTTAAAATTGCTACAAACGGTAGTTACAAAACAAGAGAATGGTGGACTGAACTGAATAGTATGTTGACCAAAGACGACACTGTCACTTTTGGAATCGATGGACTAGGAAAGGAGAACAACAAGTACAGAGTAAATGCAGATTGGAAAAGCATCGAGACAGCAATAGATGTCTTGTCAAAAGGACCAGTAAAGTTGAGATGTCAGACACTCATATTTGACTTCAATCATGAAAAGTTAGACGACATTAGGAAGTGGGCGGAAAATAAAGGTATGGAATGGTTCTCAGTAAAAACAATGAGATTTGGTATAGACAAAGGTCTTGTGCCAAAAAATGATGAAAATGTGCTGGCACACGAACTATATAAAGATGAGTATGAACAGAAACTGCCAATGGAAATAGAACCACAATGCCTATCGGCTTGTGTGGTCACTGCTGATGGTTATTTTATGCCTTGCGATTGGATAAGAAATCCCCTTACATTTTATAGGTCAGAACTATATATGGACAAAAAGAAATGGATAGACAGATTGAAAATTTCTGACATTACCCTTGATGATGCATTTGGTGTACTCGAGCAATGGATGGAAAATGTAAAGCAAAAAGGCAGATCAGGCAATGCAGAGATTCTATGTAAAATGAAATGTAGATCATGTTAGACAAGAGACAACAACAGATTCTGGACATTAGAAATCATTCCATGGAAACACGTAAGGTTATATGCACTGGCAATCCAAACAGAGAAGGCACCATAGCAAGTGGAGTGAAAGAGATCTGGCCTGACGCTACATTCATCCACCTTTCAAAGGGATATGATTTCCTAAACCTTGGAGACAAACGTAAAGAAGTTGAACAGTTATTCAAGACACATAACACTTTCATAAATGCCAGTTATGTGAAAGGTGTTCAAACAAAGTTACTAGAAATGTGTAGTAAAAATATGACAGTAGGTGATGTGTTCAACATTGGTAGCACACATGAATATGATAATATCGGGCCGGAGCAATACAAGGAACAAAAATTAGCATTAAGAAAATTAAGTTTAGAGTTAAACTCGTTCCGTATCCAGACCTGCCATATCATAATGGGCGGAATAAACACAGGCACACCCGAGACCCAAGACTGGATAAAACCCAAGAAGATTGCTGAAATGATCAAATGGGTCACTGAACAAGATGTCAAAATCCCTATTATTGGTATTGATCAATCAAAACAACCATGGTGATAAAAATTAACAGTTGATTTTTAAATTTTTTATGTTATAATAATAGCATGAGAATAGATAATGAGCCAAAGTTAAACTTCGAAGACGTTCTACTTAAACCAAAACGTTCAACACTGTCCAGTAGACGAGATGTTGACATGACACGCAAGTTCACTTTCCGTAATTCGGGCAAAGTGATGGATTTCCTTCCCATATTCGCAAGTAACATGGATGGCGTAGGCACATTCTCTATGGCAAAGGAAATGCAGAAGCACAAGATGATGACAGTAATTACAAAAACTACCACTCCGGAGCAATGGAAAGCGGCCGCAGGCACAGGACTAAGAATGCAATCAGTGTCAGTATGCACAGGAACCAATGTTATGTGGGACAAAGACGCACCAGATTGGGTAAACATGAAGAAAGTTTTAGAAATGTTTCCAGATGTCAAGATGATTACTGTTGACGTGGCAAACGCATATCATCAGAACATGGTAGACTTCATTAAAAAGGTTAGAGATGAATACCCGGACAAGGTTATCATAGCAGGTAACGTGGTAACGCCTGAGATGACAGAAGAATTAATTATAAATGGTGCTGACGTGGTCAAGATAGGCATAGGACCAGGATCGGTATGCACAACAAGGACAATGACCGGAGTCGGAGTACCACAGTTCTCAGCAATAGTTGAATGTTCAGATGCGGCTAACGGCGTTGGCGGACACATAATGGCAGATGGTGGCTGTGTGCATCCTGGAGATATTGCAAAAGCATTTGGTGGAGGAGCCCACATGGTCATGATAGGTGGAATGTTGGCAGGACACGATGAGTCAGAACAACAAGTTGTTGATGGCAAAATAGAATTTTATGGCATGAGCTCTGATAGGGCACGTGAAAAACACGGCAAACGTAAAGACGGATACAGAGGCAACGAGGGCAGACTGATATCATTACCTCATAGAGGACCTGTTGAGTCAACTTTGGAAGACATACTAGGCGGAGTAAGGAGTGCATGTACATACATCGGTGCGAGAAGACTAAAAGACATGGCCAAGTGTGCAAGTTTCGTCACTACGAACAATGTTATAAACAGGGTCTATGAGCGATACACAAAATAGAATAGAAGAACTAGAAGACAAAATCGAAACACTCGAAGACAGTCTTAGTGCGGTAAAAAAAGTAACTCCAGTCCATGACGATACTTGGTATGTTAAATGGTTTGGTGTGCTTTTTATCTGTATCGCTGTGTTATGTAGGTCAATACAAGAGGTACCAAAAGTATATGATGTGTTCTTTTCTATTATAGGCACCGCGGCATGGTTATATGTTGGAATAAGATGGCATGACAGAGCACTAATAGTTTTAAACACGATACTACTTGCATTGTTGGTGTCAGGAGGAGCGAGGTATGTAATACAATGGATGATGTAAAAAAGAATTATTTCACAACAGGACAGATGCGTAACGCACTGATACAGATAGAAGACAAGATGGTACATTCAAACTGGATGCCAAGTGTTATACTAGGTATAAACAGGGGTGGTTGCATACCAGGGGTATATCTATCTCACAGACTAAAAACAGCACACGAGGTTTTAGATATTAGATTAAGAGACCATACTGCCAAACCAAATTTGGCCGTGCTGGAAAAAGCATTTGCATTTCAAAAGAAAATACTTATTATAGACGACATCAATGATTCTGGAGCAACGTTCCAATACATACTGGATAACTTTGGCAAACATGAGCAGAGAATAAAATTTGCCGCACTTATAAACAACAAACCCTCAAAAGTAAAAGTTGATTATCATGGTTACGAGATAAACAAGGACGAAGTGCCCAGTTGGATCGTATTCCCATGGGAAGAGTGGGACAAATAAACTAAAGGTTGTATTGACCTTATCTCAAAATATTGCTAAAATTACGGACATTTAAATTAACCTATAGGAGATTAAATGTTTAAAAACGTAGACAAATCAATGCTGATGAAATTAGTATTACTACACGTTGTAGTGATTATAGTTTCAAATGCGTTAGTGGCTATTCCAGTAGAAATTTTTGGAGTGAAACTTACGTGGGCGGCATTCACATTCCCATTAGTAGTGATAGCGACTGACTTGACTGTCAGACTATTGGGCAAACAAATAGCAAGGGCCACGATAGCGGCGGCATATCCATTAGCAATAATTGGATCAATCGCAGTTGTTTTGGCTGAAGGGGCACCACAATCGGTTGCCATGAGAATTGGTTTCGCAAGTGCCACGGCTTATGCAATTGGTACCTTACTTGACGTGTACGTATTCCAATACATAAGGGAATCAAAAACATACGGCAAGAATTGGTGGTTAGCACCAGCGGTATCAACCGTTGCGGCAAACATCATTGACACTTACACATTCTTCGCAGTTGCATTCAACAACAGTGCCGACGAGTACATGGCGGCTAATTGGATGGAGATAGCAGGATCGCAGACAGTGTTGAAAATAGTAGTAGGACTAGTTGTGTTCTTACCAGCATACGGATTATTGCTGAACAGACTACAGAAGACTTACAAACTGAAATAGTATGATGAACAAAGTCTACACAGGCGCCGGTATACTAGCAGTAGTATTGGCGGTAACGGCTGTCGTGGCATTCACACTATTTTAAATCATTGGGGGAGTTTTATGCTCCCCCATTGACAAATCATCTAAATACATTTATAATAAGAGAACATTATGGGAAACAAAGCAGGTAAAATTTGGGGACAAACAGAGCTGATAGAAGCAAACGGCTCTTGTGAATTCCACAGAATAGATTTTGTAAAAGGTGGTACATGTTCAAAGCATAAGCACGAATACAAATGGAATGGTTTCTACGTAATGTCAGGCGAGATGAAAATCCGTGTGTGGCAAAAGGACTACGAACTAGTAGATGAGACCATACTTAAAGCCGGTGACTACACAGCCGTCAAGCCAGGACTATATCATTCATTTGAAGGTCTTGAAGATGGTGTTGCGTTTGAGTTATACTGGGCGGAATTCAGACACAACGATATACAAAGAGAATCTGTGGGTCATTTACAGACAGGCAACATAGTACGGCTTGATAAAAAAAATGACAAATCAAGAAAATAAAATACCTATCAAAGGTTACGCAACTTTTCATAAATTACAGCACTGCTGGATAGGATCCGGATTCCAGGCAGATTGGTTTCATGATTTACCTATCTACAAGAACAATAAAATAATGGATCCCCTTAGACGTATAGCTGAAGAGACAGAAGAAGATTATCAAACACTAGAAAAATTGCTAAAAGATGCAGGTGTGCAAACTTATCGTGCAAAGTTAGATATACAAAACTTTAAAAGTTTGAAGAACATATTCAGGCCTCTTGCTTGTCCTAGAGATAATTTTGGAGTTATAGGTCAAAAACTTTATGCGTTGGGAGATCCTAATCTTCTTCCAGGATGCAAAGAAGTACTAAAGAAGATTGACAAAGAAAATTTAATATTAAGCCCAAGAGAAAATGCAGTCATAACCACGGCACAAATTTGCAGAGTTGGAAGAGACATATGGTGGGACGTAGATGACAGAGTCAATGATCAATTATCCGTAGCAAAATACAAAAGTATTTGGGAAGAAGAAGGATTTAGAGTACACACTTCTAAAAGGGGATATCACAGCGATGCTTCATTTTGTGTGGTAAAGCCAGGCTGTATTGTGTCATTAAAAGATATACAAGATTATAAAACTGAATTCCCAGGATGGGACGTTTTATATCTACCTGATCAATCATGGAGCAAAGTCAATTCTTTTACGGAAATGAAAGAGAAAGTAGGCGGACGTTGGTGGTTAAAAGGAGAAGAACACAACGATCAATTAATTGAATTCGTTAATACTTGGTTGAATGATTGGGTTGGTTATGTAGAAGAAACTGTGTTTGATGTGAATATGTTATCTATTGACGAAAACACGATCATATGCAATAATTATAACAAACAGGCATTTGAACATTTTAAAAAACATAAAGTAGAACCTGTGTTGTTTAATTTCCGACACAGATATTTTTGGGATGGTGGCGTACATTGTATTACCCAAGACCTGTACAGAGAAGGAACAATGGAGGATTATTTTGGCTGACATATATCACATCTGGGCAGATCATAAAAAGGATGTGGATTCTTATGACTTTGCAAATAAGATGCATAAATTTCTAAATGGTTTGATAGAATTAGGCAGAATGAAAAGTTATAGGCTAACTAGATCAAAACTTGGATTCCGTTCGATGGATATGCCCGAATTTCATATAATGATGGAGTTTGACAATATGCAACAACTTGACGATGCTATGACATCTATTTTACGTAATGAAAAGAATATAGACCAGTCTCACGTAACTTTCAATCAGTTGGTAGATAAGGAAACCATACAACACTTTTTGTATAGGGATTTTCCAGATGACATACAACAACCAAAAGCAAAAGTTGAAGAAAAAAAATATACGACAGAGGAATTAGTTGAGGCAACCAAAAGGGTATTACCAGGGATATGGTAGACGAGAAAAAATATTACTATTCTGAAATATTTCACAGCATACAAGGTGAAGGACACTACACAGGCATTCCTACTGCATGGATAAGATTCTTCCTTTGTAATTTGCAGTGTAGTGGCTTCGGTCAAAAGGATCCAACTGATCCAAGCACATATGATTTACCTTTCGAAGACTTTGACGTGTCTAGTGTGAAGAGGGTTGAAGACTTACCCGTATGGGAAAAAGGATGTGACAGTTCTTATACATGGGCAAAGAAGTTTAAAAAATTAATGGGACATGAAACACCCACAGTACTAGCAAAAAAAATAGTAGACATAATCAGAACAGATTCAAATCCAGAAGGTAAGTTTTTGCATCCTAACTCTAAACAACATCAACATCTGTGTTTTACAGGTGGTGAACCTTTGATGATCACAGGACAGGCCGCAACCATAGGCATATACAGAGAACTAGAAAGACAAAACAATCTTCCAGGCTCGATGACTTTTGAAACAAATGGCACACAAATATTAAAAGAACCTTTTAAACACTGGGTAAGTTCTATTGATACGGAAGTATTCTTTAGTGTCAGTCCTAAACTGTTCACAGTGTCAGGCGAGAAAACAGAAAAAGCAATCAAGCCTGAAAACGTGGCAGAATACCACAAACTATCTAAAGCGGGACAGTTGAAGTTTGTGGTTGGATCGACAGACAGAGAATGGGAGGAACTGGAAATGACAGTACAGAAGTTCAAAGACGCTGGTGTGGACTGGCCAGTGTGGGTAATGCCCACAGGTGCGAGGGAAGAAGAGCAGACAGCCAGTGCTGGTAAAGTGGCAGAAAAGGCATTCAAGAAAGGCTACAACGTGGCGGCCAGAGTTCACGTATATCTATTTGGTAATGCAATTGGTACTTAAGAGTAGACTAAAAGGTAAAAATAAGGTATAATATTATTATGAAGGTACAAAAGACAAAGAAAACAACTATCAAGAAAAAGAATCTTAAAGACAAAAAGGGCAAGAAGAAGAGCGAAGAGCCAATCGTAAAAGTTCTTAATCTAAATGTAAATCCTGAGAATCCACGAAACGGTTTCTTTGAGTTGGATTGGAATGATGAGTTCGTTAACATGTTAAAGCAATCCGGTTATGAAGGTAGCAGTGAAGAAGAGATTGTAGACAGATGGTTCCAAACACTGTGTAAGACTATCGGCAACGAACAAGGCATTGACGTCACTGGATCTGGATACGTACAGATCAACAGAAGAGACGATGGCAAAACTGAGGTATCGTAATGGGATATTTTTTACTTGGTGTTTTAATTGGTTGGATGGTTCCAAGACCTAAATTTATAGGCAGAGCCGAAGCGGCCATATGGACTCCCATCAAAAAGAAACTTCCCAAGTTCACACAGAACTGGTGGGGTTGATTTGACGCACATATTAGTAGATACAGCCAACACATTTTTTAGAGCCAGACATGTAATTAGGGGTGACACTTCTGAGAAGGTGGGAATGGCAATACACATCATGATGAACAGTATCAAGAAAGCATGGCAGGACTTTGATGGCACACACGTTGTATTCTGCCTCGAGGGGAGATCCTTTAGAAAAGACATGTATGCCCCTTACAAAAGGAATCGTAAAGAAATGGCAGACGCCATGACTGAGAAAGAAAAAGAAGAGAATGAAGTGTTCTGGGAAGTGTATGATGACTTTGTTGACTTCGTAAACACAAAAACAAACGCAACTGTATTGCGAAATCCGAGGACTGAAGCAGATGATCTTATTGCAAGATGGATAGACAAGCATCCAGACCAGGATCACGTGATCATTAGCACAGACAAGGACTTGAATCAATTAATAACACCACGTGTAAAGCAATATAACGGTGTAAACGAAACTACACTGACGCACAAGGGCTGGTTTGACGCTAAATCGGGCAAGCCTGTAATAGACAAAAAATTAAAGGCACCAAAGCCTGCACCTGACACAGAATGGATCGTGTTCGAGAAGGCCATGAGGGGTGATCCGTCAGACAATATATTTTCGGCATATCCAGGTGTAAGAACAAAAGGCACTAAGAACAAGATAGGGTTGCAAGAAGCGTTCGCAGATCGTAACGAAAAAGGATACACATGGAACAATCTTATGCTAACCAAATGGTTGGATCATGAGGGTAAAGAACACAGGGTAATGGAAGACTATGAAAGGAACAGAGCACTTGTTGACTTACATGCACAACCAGAGGCAATCATAGAGGAACTAGATCAAACAATAGCACAAGCCAAGGCAGAGAACAAAAGCATTTCACAAGTTGGAATCAGATTTATGAGGTTCTGTGGCAAGTATGATTTAAATAGAATTAGTGAGCAGGCACAACTTTACGTTGAGCCATTAAATTCGAGGTTGAATTCATGACAGTAAGAGCAAAAACATTAGTAAAAGATAAATTCTGGATAGTCGAGCAAGATGGCCAGAAGTTAGGCACTTTACAGAAACAAGCGGACAACGGTTGGATCTTCCTTAGCAAACAAGACAAGAGGCAAGTTTTCCACACACAGGAGAGCTTGTTTACAAAATTTGGATTTGGTATATTTGATGTATCAAACAACAAGGTTTCAGAAGACCACATACAAACAGACAACTTTGACGTTCATGGATACCCATGTAGTCAACACCCATACAATCCAATGTTTGACGTACAGAAGCAACTGCCTGTCTACACTAAGACTCCTAAGAGCAAAAGTCAGTTCTGTGCAGGTTACTATATAATCTGTTTTGAAAAAGGATGGAGAAAAGCATATTGTCCAAAAATGATCACACTTTCAAGGTACAATTATAAAGGGCCAATGAAAAGTAAAATAGAAATGCAACAAGTTTTAAACAATGCAGTCAAAGAATTCCAAGATTCAAACTAGACCAATAGAAGATCTTATTGGAAGGATCAGAACCCTCCGTCAAAAAGGCGAGAAACAGATTGTCATTCCGGCAAAAGAGGCTGACCAATTAGCGGATAGCCTTACACAGGTGATGGCAAGAATGGTCACAATACAAGAAGAAATCATTGAAGCGTTAAAGACTGCCAGAGAAGCACAGACCGTAGACATAGAAATGGACGGTGGCAACTTCAGTGAAAAAAAATAGACTCTTTGCTGAGCAACGGCACCCATTAATTTAATCTTATAAAAACCTACGTAGGCAAATTTTGGTAAATACTGTTTTATTATGAGCAGACCAAAACCTACAGTGTTGTTGCAACACAGCAATAAATCTACCTTCAAAATGGACGAGGTCCTAGCGGCCGAGGGCATTTGGGCAGTGTTCTATGATGGTAAGCCAATCAATTTAAAATCATCAAGTTTGGTCGCCAACTACCCTGGACCAAAATACAAGAAAGTGTCATTTTCCAACCCAGGACACGCAGAGAACCTAGCCAAAAAATTGAACGCACAGCATAACACAGACAAGTTTGGTGTGTATCTTTTAAAGACCGGTAACAAATTCACTAGATAATTAACTTTATAATGGATCGTAAAACAGCCTATACCCGGACCTTCATGCAACTGCTGGAACAACCAGTGCATGACGAAACAATCAAGAACAACTACTATGCATGGTGGCAGAATGTACGTGAAAGTTACCAAGCCAGATCACTACGATTGACTAAACCAGGGCTAGAGATGTTGGAGAAATTGGATATAAAGACCTATGATATCAAATTTCCTGCCAAAGTAATATTCACACCCCAAACATACCTATGGCTAGATGAATTCGTTGACTGCCCTTACTATGTTGACAAGAAAAAGATACTAGTGACCATGGAAAAGATGGCATTACAGCTCATGTTATTTGCCGGAGATATAACAAAATACGGACTTGCCCGTGCAATGAGCAAGATGGACGAACAAAAAGACCAATAAAACTGCGACTTTTCTGCCACTCTTACCAGGTTGACGAATAACACAATTCTGCTATAATGATATTATAAACATTTTAAACAGGAGTGTACAAAATGGCAAGAGCTAATAAAAACAAAGAGGCGGCAATAGGCAGTCAAAACAGAACAGTTTCACCCAATGAGGCGAAATCGGCACTAACACATTGTATCAAATTACAGAGACCAATAATGATGTGGGGTGCACCAGGTATTGGTAAGTCAGATATTGTGAAACAAATAGCAGATTCAGAAGGAAGAGAAGTTATTGATATTCGACTTCCTTTATGGGAACCTACAGACATTAAGGGTATTCCTTATTACAATGCAAAAGAGAACAACATGGTATGGGCAAGTCCGGCAGAACTGCCAACTGATCCTAAAAGTAATGCTATTGTGTTCTTAGATGAGTTGAACTCGGCGGCTCCGGCTGTACAGGCGGCGGCTTATCAGTTAATTCTTAATAGAAGAGTAGGACAATATCACCTACCTGAAGGCGTTTCAATTGTAGCGGCTGGTAACAGAGACAGTGACAAGGGTGTCACTTATAGAATGCCGGCTCCGTTGGCAAACAGATTCGTCCACGTTGAACTAAGAGTAGACTTCGAGGACTGGATGGAATGGGCTACTAACCAACACATCCATGCAGATGTAGTTGGATACTGTACATTCGCAAAACAAGATTTATACGATTTTGATCCTAGAGGCAGTTCTAGATCATTCGCAACTCCACGATCATGGAGTTTCGTATCCCAACTTCTATCAGATGACCTGCCAGAAAGTACGCTCACTGACCTCGTTGCAGGTTGCGTAGGAGAAGGACTGGCCGTTAAGTTTATGA
>Ga0181411_1000243_pt1 | contig 18907 bp, 14 predicted proteins | sample 34SPOviralmetaG_FD_130114 | JGI IMG/M metagenome (GOLD analysis project Ga0181411, IMG submission 130114) | Marine viral communities from the oligotrophic San Pedro Time Series (SPOT) site, San Pedro Channel, CA, USA - 34 SPOT_SRF_2012-07-09 | ecosystem: Environmental > Aquatic > Marine > Strait...
AGTTACAGGCATATCTTTGTATCTGATATTAGAATCTGCTGCTTGACACTCAGCAATGTAAGCCAGGACTATAGCAAGTATTACTATAAAGGCTAGACTGCGCATACATTAATCCGCATCCGCAATGGTGTTACCATCTGCTACCCATTCTTGGATTGCTTGGTAGTCTGTGTTTGCTGTATCAATAGGTACAGATGACACAATATCTGTATTATAAATAACTTTATAACATGATAGTTCTTCTATAATATTATTAATTTTTTTTACTGAAACTATATTTTCTTTTGTAATCATAATTATAACTCCGAGTCACAAACCCAATGTCCGTAATTTTGTGAAACAACATTATTTCCTGTTATATTAACAGCCATATAAAAACTAGATGTATTCATGTTTGTTGGTGTAGCAGTTCTTTGTCCAGAAGCAGCAGATGTAGAACTAGATTGCCAGACACCACTTACTCCTGTATGACTAATTGCTGTAACAGTTGGTGTTGCTCTTTTTTCTACTTTAATTCCTTGCCAATTATAACTTACACCACCCCCATCATTAGAAGCTGTTGTAATTCTTATTCCTTCAAATGTTGATGTGCTAGGTGCAACACCAACCCCATAAGTTTTTTCATAATACCTTTGACATCTTAATAAACTATTACCAAACGATTCATGTTGGAAAGATGGTATGGTTGCTGAGGTATACTCTCCTATTTCCATTTGGATTCCTGTAATAAAAAAATTATTTGCTGTGTTATCTGCACAATTTACTTGTCCAACATACGCATTGGCAGCAGTATAACTAGCCCATGATGTTGCTAATGTGCCACTTGTGTAATTACTACCAGCAACTAAAAGCCATTGTAATTGAAAACCAGAACCTGTGTCATCATTGATTGTTCCACTTGTATCACCATCAAAATTACAAATATGTTTTTCCCAAGTGTCAGCACTTGCTATTGTATATGCTTTTGCTATATGTCTATTGCCATCTGGTGATGTAATAGAAAGTATATGAGTGCCTGTTTTAGGACTTTTCACCCAAAAAGAAAAAGTCAATTTTTGAGCATTTGAAGTACCATACTTTAATAATTGCAAATCTTGTGCTTCTACATGATAATCTAATGAACCTAATGTACCAGCAGAAGGAGAATCTTTTGCAGTCGTAACATCATATTTCAGACTTTTAGTAAATCCATATCCAGACGGAACATCTGTACTTTGACTTACAGTATATGTACCTGCATCATTTAATTTCTGTTTCATTCTATCAACAGTAGAATATGAATCGGAGCTTAGACTTGCCGCACTTGTTCCTCTTTGGGCTACTCTCATATCACCATTAATTATTAACGGTTGTGCATTAGGTCTAGCAGAAGATGACATTAATTCACCTGCATCTACTTTCTTTAATGCACTATCTGTAGCATCAAAAAACATTATGTGGTCAGCACTTGCTATGGTTGTATCTGATAATGCACTAATAATAGTAGGATCTAAATGTTCTTCTGATATAGCATCGTCTGCTATTTTGGCAGAGGTAATTGCATCAGCAGCTATTTTAGCTGTGGTAACTTGTAAATCTGCAATGTGTGCTGTATCTATAGAGCCATCAGTATAATGCTCTGAATCTATTGCATCATCTGCAATTTTAGCTCCTGTTATTGCATCAGCCGCTATGGTCAATGCTCCTGTATCAGCTAGAGTTGCATCGCCTGATATTACATTGTCAATGTATTTGCTAGTGCCTGTGTCGTATAGCAAGATAGAGCCATCAGCAGGTGAAGTAATATTAGTATCAGTTAATCCTGCTAGGGTAGAGCCAGTTATATCTTCAAATGCACTACCATTGTAAACCTTTAATATATTTGAGCTAGTGTTAAATACCAAATCTCCAGCATCATTGTCTGAGCCTGGATCACTACTTGCTACTCGGTATCTTGCAGCAAAACTGTTGACTCCTGCTATATTAGAAGCAGTTGTATTTACATTTGCTATTGAACCAGCAACAGTCGCAACATTAGTTACTACACCAGATGCTCCAAGTGTTGCCATGTTGGTTACATTGTCTGAGGTAGCTAATAAATTTAGATCAGTAACAATATCTGATGTTGCCAAAGTGTTTAAGTCTGAAACAATATCCGATGTTGCCAATGTATTAATATCAGAAACAATATCTGAAGTAGCTAAAGTATTTAAGTCAGATACTATATCGCTTGTTGCTAGTGTATTGATATCATTTACTACATCTGTTACTGCTAATGTGTTTAGATCTGATACAAAGTCAGATGTAATCAAACTAGCTTTAGCTGCAACACTTGTAATCTCAGATGCTTTACCAGCACATGTAGTTACATTGGCTGATATACCAGCAACAGTTGTTACATTACTAGCTATACCTGCAACAGTAGTTATATTGCCAGTAATAGCACCAAGTGCAGATAAATTAGTTGAGGTAATAGTACAAGCTGGATCTCCATCGGCATCAAACTCTAGTATTTTATTAGCTCTACTTGCTTGTACAGGTAGTTGCATATCAAAACCTGTAGTAGTTTCTGTTAATGGTAGACGAATTGATCTTGAGGTACTTTCCTCTCTCTCTGCCATCATAGCCATCAAGATATCAAGCTGACTGTTTAATGCTGTTACATCAAAAGATGCGGCTGGAGTAAAATCTGTTGTTCTTTCTACTGTTATGTCTCGTACAATTACTATGCTGTCATCTGCTGTTGCACCACCACCTAAAGTTACTGTGCCTCCAGCTCCAAATTCGTATGCACTATCACTAGCATTGGTTGTACCTTGTACACTAAACTGTGCCACACTACTAGGTGCTGCATTGTAGGTTAATGCTGTGCCATTACGGAATACTTTAATGTCTCCTGTGGCAAAAAATTCAAAACCTATAGTAAATACTGTTTGTCCACCAGTAGCTGTATATGTATTTCTAGGATTATTTCTAGCTGTTGCTATTGTCATTTTAAAAACTCCGCAGCACTATTGGCTATTTTTTTGTTTATTCCGTCTAAATATAACACATTATTAAATGGTAACAAGCGTTTGAGCATCATGGATCTTTCACCTAATGGCATATCTCCGCCTATAGCTTGTATAGCTTCCATTAACAAACTTGGCCCTGCACCTGTAAATTCACCTGCTGCATCAAGATATGAAGCATCACCAAATCTTCCTGATGTACCTATGCTAGGTCTTACTCCTAATGGTGTATCAAAAAATCCTTCTGATATTGTTTCTAACATAAAGTTTACATCACCAGGTAATCCTAAAACACCAGACATTTCTATTGCTCTATATATTCTTTCTTGTGAAGATTTATGTTGATAATACATAGGATTTTTTAAGTAATCTCCTAATGCTGCAAACCCAATCATTGATATTACTCCATACATTAAATCTCTTTCTCGGCCTGAAAGCCCAGCTAACATAAGTTTTCTGTTTGCTGCAAATGACCAAGCATAGAATTGAAATGGTAGTGCTAAGAATCCATTATTAAACTTTCCACCAAACTCTGTTTTTTCAAATCCACCTAAAAATTTAAATACATCACTATCAAACGCATCTGCTAATCCTTCATCTCTAATTCTTATTACACCAAACATCATATTTGGTTTATCAGCAATGCTTGGTGTAATAATAGTTCTTTGTACATCCATAAAACTACCAAATCTAATTAAATCTGCATAATGATTACCTTTAGGTGTAGATAACCATTCTTGTTCTTTGGTATACAACATACCATTAGTAGTTTTATAGGTAGGCATCTTAGCTATACCTCTTGCATCTTTTTTATTTATTCCATATTGAGCTAATCTTCTTATATCAAACTCAGATGCTGTGCCATTAGCTACTTTTTGACAATCTTCTAAAAATCTATGTGTAGAAATATGCTGAGTCATTTGTTTCATCTTATGAGTCCAGGCAGATAGTAAGTTCATATGATAAAAAGGTGATTGAAGTCCTTCTAAAGGTTTGCCTACTATCTTATCAAAGTATTGTCCAAACATAGATTCACCTCTACCTACTCTATACTCTGTATTACCTGTATGTCTTGCATTAGCTTGGTTCATTTGCACATCATATACATCACCAAGCCAAGAATTTTTTGCTATCTGCTCATTAAATTCTGTTTTATCTGCTGCAAACATATGTTTACTATTTAAATATCTAAAGGTATTACCAAATCCATGCACTAAAGGTATACGAGCAAAATCAACAATAGATGCAAATAATACTTTACCCATCATTGCTGTACTAGCCCAGTTTCTTAATGCTGCTGGTAGTCTTGATTGCATAAAGCTACTTGGATCTGATGTATTAAAGATATTGTATATTTTATCTCTATTATCTTTAAGATCAGTCATTATTCTTTTGGCTTCAGGCAACTCATCTTTAGTTATATTTTCTAATATATCCATATCCATATCCCATAATCTAGTTTCAGCATTTGCTTCACCAAATTTTTCTGCCATTGCAATGCGTTTGTGCATTTTTTCAGAATACATCCTTAATAAATAATTAATATCATTTATTAAATATCCTTCTAATTCTTTATCTGTAAGTCTTATTGCTCTTGATTGAAATGCACTTTCGTTATTTATATATGTTTTACCATCTAAACCTAATTCATCTACTGTGTTTCCATCCATATTAAGATTTTGACCATCTCTCCTAATTTTTGAAATAGTGTCATTAACTTTTGCATTTATATATATAATTTCATTTTGACCACCTATATCTTCTACAAAAACTTTTTCGCCTTTTTCATTTTTATATGTATATGTATTCGGATCTTTTCTAAAATTATCATATAATAATCTTCTAAAAGTTCCTGCTTGTGGAATATTTACATACCTCATATCTTCTAAATGATAATCTTGCAATCGTTGACTTTTAACTTTATATCTAGTTCTACCAACAGATACATCTTGGCCATCAATGGTTGCAACAATGTCTCCATTTGTGTCTAAAGATTTTATTCTTCCATATATGTTATCTTTTTTTCCTACTTGTTGTCCTTTAACATGAATTAAAAATCCTTCACCAAATTTTTTTTGTTTTGATTTTCCATTTTTATCAGTAAATTTAACTGTTACTTGTTTACCACGAATATTTGTAACAACTCCATATTCTCCTTTTAAAGTTTCTACTTGACTTCCTTTTTCTATGTCAGTAAATAATTGATTTTTTCTAAACGATACAACCATACCTTCTATAATTCCTTTATATGAACCATCTTTTAAACCTTTCATATATTGTATAGCTTCTATACTTTCATTAGGCAACCAAACTTCATTTGATATATCTCTATTTATAGCATCTATGTCATATACTCTATTTACATAATCATTAACTAAAGGATTAAATTCATCAACTAATCCTTCAACAATATCATCTTCTAATGCTTCTAATTCTTCTAGTTTATTTTTTGCATACTCTAATCTTCTTTTTACTATTTCTTTAATTTCTTTATCTTTTGTATTTTTTAAAGCTCTTTCTGCTCTTTCTATTCTAGGTATATATTTTTGTTTTAATTTATTTATATCTTTTTGTTTTTGAAACATACCTAATTTTTCAGCTTCTTCACCAAGTAAACGATAGATGCCTTTTATTTCATTAGCTAATCCTTGTATAACTGGATGAGCAGATTCATAATATTCTTTATCTCTAATTGCTTTTGTTATTAATTCAGTAAATTCACCAAATTTAACTTGTTCTGTTTGTCCTTTTTTAAATCCTAATTTTCTTGCACCTGTGTCTAGAGCATCGCCAAGTCGTATGCCTGTTGCACCAAAATTATATCCAACTGTTTCTTTATTTGTTTCATTTATACCTTTTCTATACTGTTGAAAACCTCTTTGTAATCTTTGATTAAAATTACCAATAGTTCTAAAATGTCTTTGTGTTGCTTTAATAAGAGCAGAAGCTCCAATAGCTATTCCAGCTTTTGATGCCCTAGTAACAGTCGCTCCATCACCAGTTAAAGATAATGCAAAATCAGCAATAGCATTACTTATTCTTCTATCTTTTATTTTGTTATTAGTTAGACTGCCAAGTGTAGTAATTGCTCTATCTACTTTTTCTGCAATCCAACTTCTATCTTCTACGCTTCCTCTACCAGCAGTCTCTCTACCTATTTTGTTTGCTAAAATATCATCATAAATTTCTGCATTAATTAAATTTTCTGTTTCAATAGGAGTTCTACCTGTTGGCGCTGTCCCATCATTTTTCATAATTTTCTTTTGTATACTAAATTCAACATAATCTTCAAATGAATCAAACTCATTAATACGATTTGCTCCAGCAATATCTGGTTCTACATATGAACCATCATCAAATTTTTGTTTTAATTTTGCTTCATCAACAACTACTGTGTCATGTTTAAGTGTATTGCCTCTCCAAGTTTCTCCTTTTTTTAACTCTAAAATATCTTCGTTATTTATTTTATTTTTTTCATTAATAGTAATATCATCACCACTATTATTTTCTAATTTATAATCTTTCTTTTTAATTTTATAAAATTTATCTGTGTCTTGATTATAATATTCACTTCGTAATTTTACATTTTCACTATCATAAAAATTTTCCATCATTGCATTGGCTTTATCTCCAGGACTATCACCTGATCCTTTGCCAACATTACCAACTCCTCGTTTACCAAATGCTCCATAAATACCACCACCTAATATACCTGCTCCAGTAATATATAATGCTGACTCGCTTAATGTAGCTGTTGGATCTAGTTCTTGTCTTATAGGTTCTGCTAGTGCTGTAAAACCTGCCGAGTATTTTGCACCTTGCATAAATCTTTTACCAAAAGATAAACCTTTAACTAATGGTATAGGAGCATATGTAATTGGATCAGCAAATGCTGCAATGATTTCTGGCGTTATGCCATGACTTTCTCTTACGCTTCTTAAATGAATATTATATTCAATTTTTTCTTTTATAAAATCTAAATGCGTTTGATTTCGTACATCTAAAAAATGATCAAAATAATCTTCATACCCTATTAATTGATCATCTATATCGTGAATAACTTCTTCTGGTTCATTTAACCATAAACCTTGATTTTTTATTTGTGAAGTAAGTTGTCCTATTGGTTCTAATTGCCAGGCTGCGCTAACAGCATCATAATATGTTGGATCTTCTTCTAATGATGTTCTTCCTCTAGGTAAAGGTTCAGGCTCTGTTGGAAACAAATTATTGTCGTACCATAAATTATTAAAACTATTATCTATTGCCATCTAATCACCTGTTAATAAATTAGTTAAAATACCATTTTTATTTGGTTTACCACCAATAGGGCGTACCCGTACGCCGTATGGAACAGTTTCAAAACCAGATGGTGCAAATAAAAAGTTATCAACTTTTTTGTACCACGGGGTAGTTATATCATGTTTTCTTTTATAAGCAGAAAATAATAAATTATATGTTTCATTTTCTGGTTTATCATTACTTTTTGATAATTCAAGTATTTGTTTTCTTGATATTGTAATAGGGTTACTATCTTTACCAATCATTGTTCTTACATTTTTTCCTTCTGGATTTGGCATAAATATCATTTGATATAAAATATCATTGCCATTTATTGCATTTGGATTAACAGGTTCTAAAAATACAGTATCGCCTATTAGTGCATCTTCTTTTTGAAAAGATTCAAACTTAGATTTTTTTATATCTAGTTTATCTAACATCATATTTTGTACCTGATGCCAGGTATATGTTTTATCGATATAAATACCTTTTTCTTCAACCATTCTGTCGTAATAAATTTGTTTTAATTCTTCATTTGCACTTTGACTTTCTGCATCAAAACGTAATTCACTATAATCAGGTTCTTTATTAAAGTAATTGCCAACTCCCCATTTAGATAATTTTAATTTGTTTTCTTCATCTCTGTCATCTCGTATACCGCCTGGTTCATAACCATATTGATCTACTTGATAGTCACCACGATTAATTCTTGCTTGTACAGAATCTACGACCATTAGTTCAATATCATCTTCATCTAATTTATTTCCTAAAGCTGCATATTCATATGCTCTTTTCATAACATATTCATGTGTTTCTTGTATCAAACTAGCATAGACTGTTGTATCTGTACGAAAATTTTTATCACTAAATTCTTTCATAATATAGTTAGATCCAATTTCTTTTATTTCTTGTTCATCAGCAATACCAATACCAAAAATATTTTCTCTATATAAACCACCTTGTTTTTTTACAATTGCTTTATTTTTTAAATAGTTTTGATATTGCTCTGCTGCTTCTGTTGCACTACCTCCACTTGAAAGAGTGCCATAATTTTTAGCAAAAAAAGTTAAGTCTTGTATTGTTTCTATTTCTTTATCACTTAAACTTAAATTGTTTATTAAAGTTTTTGCTCTTTGTGCGCCAGTAATATCGGTATACCTATTACTTACAACATTTTGAAACAAAGAACTTTCAAGTGTTCTTATAACATTTGGCAGCGATAATTGTTCTGGATTAGCTGACATAGCTTGTATAGAAGATTTAAATGGTTCTATTTGTAAGTTAGAATAAACACCATATTGTCCTCCAACAAACTGTTTATATTCTGATAATATATTTGCATGTTGTGGCTCAAACATATTCTCATCATCAAAAGTAGTATCAAATGTAGGATCTACACTTTTTTTAAGTGCAACAAATATGGCTATTCCTTTTTGATTAAAAAAAGAACCAGCTTGATCAAATTGTTTTTGCATTTCTATATATGTTTTTGGTGTTGTAGCTGAATATATATCATTACCAGATATTGAACTATGTAATATATGATCATTAATTTTTGTATTCTCTTGATTTTCTGTAAACTTTTTATCTATCATAGTTTTGTGGCGTTTTAACATGTCATATATTTGTTTTCTTTGTGCAAATATTTCTGGACTATCACCATCTAAGCCTAAATCTTTTAATGAAATTTCTTTAATAGTTCCATCTCTATCTCTTAATGGTACAGTTTGTGCATCCATATTTAATAATAATAATCCACCATCTATATTTTCACTTGTTATTGCTAATGACTGTTCGCTTGAATAATCTGTGTCTATAAATTGAGCAAAATTTTTACCAAATACTCCTGCTTTTGTATAACCTGAAATTTTATCTTCAAATGTATATCCTGTTATTGAGCCTTTTTGTCCTCTACGAAATTGTCTATCTGTTTCTATTGTTAATAATTCTTTTGCTCTTTCTGGATCAGTTATAAGTGCTGTTAAATATTGTTCTTCAAAATCAGTTTGTTCTTTTACCGCCATTGCTTGATTTAATTGATCAAGTTTTCCCATTTGTTTATTAGCTAATTCTGTTCTTGCTGAGCTTTGCAACTGTCCAACTTTGTAATCAAAGACTGCTGCATATGTAGATGGCACTGTACTCTTTAACATTTCTAAAGCAGGAGATACATTTGCATCTAACTGTGCTGTTGCTTCTGCAACTGTCATGTCAAAATTAGTTTTTGTTTTTGCTAAATTTTTTTCATCATCAATAATAGTATTAGCATTTCCAACCAAAGCATTTAAATAATTTTGTTCTACTTCTTCTTGAAACTTATTAGCAGCCCATGATGTTTTAATTAAATGTTCTGGTGTAACATATTTTCGAGCTATTCTATGTGTTCTTTCTACACCATTATCATCAAAATAGGTTGCATCTTCATATACTATTTCAGCTTGTTTACCAAGTTTTGCACCTTCTTCTTCTTGTGCTATTTTATATTCATTGAGTTTTGTGTTAATAACATTTTGTGTTGTATCTATTCTACCAAACTCACTTCTAGCAAATGATTGACGATATGATTCTAATTGATTACTACGATTAACTTTTATTGTAGGCTGATTAAATACTGACCTTGATATTTTTTTGTATGCCATTTATTTACCTCAATAATTAAATTTGCCTGTTATTGGATTTGGAGAAAAACCTCCAGTACCTGCTGTCCCACCTCTAAAATCTAACATACTTGTTTTACCTATGCTTCCACCTTTACTAGCATTACCAAATGGGTTTTCCATACCACTTGCTGCCATTGATAAAGTCATTCCTGCTTTTATATATGCCTGATTTCTTAGTGCTTTTGATTCTTGTTTGCTTTGTGCTAATTGCAATCTAGCATCATAACTTCTATAAGATAATCCCATCATGTCGTTAGATGCTTTCAATGCAGCAGCATTTAAATCTTGTTTCTTTGTTGTTTGATCTGCTCCTGTTAATGCCTTACCAGTCCCAGTATCAAGTTTACCACCTTGTGCTAATATAAGATTGTTAGTTGATAATCTTTCTAAAAATTGTTGTTTGTATGCGTTACCATTTTGCAAACTATTTAACATAACAGACTTACGATTATCTTTTATTTCTTCCATGTCCATTCTATATTTTTGTTCTGCCATAGCATCACTAGCTTGTTGAGCTTTTTTTGCTTCTATCATTGAATAACCTGTTAATGCTATAGCGGCATATATATTACACATTAATAATAAACCTCCGATGTTATACCTAATACCCTCATTGGTAGTGGTGCTGTTTGCGATACTGTCAATGTTGGATCTTTTTCATAACCAAGCGTATGTACTTCTCTTTTGCCTGTCAAGGATTGTAATCCTGATGTAGAATCATTAGGATTACTACCTATTAAAACTTGATTAGAATTAATCGTAACATTATATGTTGTTGATAATTCTAATACAGCTTTACCTATTTTTCTTGGCATACCTGTTAAAACCCCAGCTTGTAATCTTGCATCTTGTGGTAAAGTTTCTACTGTAATATTATAATCTAAACCAATATCACAGGCTGCTGCTGGTTGTGGAAATACAGCCGTACCACCTGATGCAACAGTTGCACTACCATAATAGAAAAAATCTCCATCTTCTGTAGAACCTGATGTTGCATGTACTGTCTTGCCTACTTGTGTTATCCCTGTAAACACACGACTGGTTAAAAATACTAGGTCAGTATTATCACTAATAGATGCTGTTACTGGGCTGACTGATATTACATACTCATTTGATGCACCTGTTGCTACTACACTTGTAACTGTATGCGTTGTGCCTGAACCACCAAACTGAAATGTCTCTCCTTGATTAGGACTATTAGTTGCTCCATCTATAATAAACTGACTTACTCCGCTAGATACTGCACCTTTGTTTTTAACTGTACCATGTGGTTGATAACTAGCTGATATAGTTTTGGTAAATGACATATCGGTTGGTATATCAAACTGAGTGGTTGCAAATTGTTCCAGGCTATATGTTGTTGAGCTATCTATCGTTCTTGATGTTAATACATAGATACTTGATGATAAACAACAGATAGATAAATAATTACCATCAGTATTCCATTGTGTCCATCCAAATATTTTTTGTTCTTTCTGACTACTATAGACACACATTGTACCATCTGTATTAACTATAAAATATAACTGCTCAGTTCTGTCTGGCAAAGTAGAAGCTGTTGCTGTATCTATAGGACTATTAATTAAATGTGCAGATTCTAAGCTAGTATTATTGCTATCAAATAATTCTGTTGTTGAAGCAAAAACATAATCTCTTATATTCTTTCCATTTTTTTGTACATACAAAGTACCACCATCAAAAGGTCTAGGCATACCTTTTTGTTGAACACCAAAAGATGTTTGTTTTACTATCATTGAATCTGATGGTGTTATGTTTTTTGCTGTTTGTGGTCTTAAAAAAAACTCTGCACTACTAGTAAATATTTCTAATACACGACCACTAACCAAATGTCTTATCTCATTTATTTGATCTGATGCTATTTGCATTTGCAAACTTTCATCATCTTTACCTGTGCCTACATCAAAGTTAAAAAACCCTGCTACTTTGCTAGAAGTTAAATAATCAGGAGCATTAGTATTACCACCAAAATATAATCTTTGCTCATGAAAAGCACATGCTCTTGGATAACCATGCACATCACTATATAGTTGTTCGTCCCACTTTCTTGTTGCTGGGTGTCCAACAATTCTAACATTTGCTCCACCACCATCTACTGATTCTGTTGCTGTATCACTGCTACCAGCAGTAAAACTAAATCTATTGTCATCAATGTTAGTTATAGTAAATGTACCATTAATATTTGCACTTGCTAATCCAGCACCATCTGAATCAAAAATATCTTGTGCGCCTGATATAGTTATACTAGCTCCAGTTGCAAAACCATGTTCTACTAAAGTAACTTCTACTACACCAGATCCTTGTGTTGTTTTAAATGGTGCATCGTCTAATTCTATTTCAACATCAGCAAGTAATGTACCTGTTAATACAGTTGATGATGTATAACCTGTTATTAATATTTCTGCTCCATGATATCTTACTCTTGTACCAATATATGATGGACTTGATGTCCAATATGCAGCAGATGTTGTTAATGTTACACCTGTTGTGCCTTTAGCAGTTTGATTAATATCTAATGTAATACTATCATCAGCAAATTTAAAATATGGCTGATATACTTTTTCTGAGTTAACACTAGAATCAAATTCAAAAGCAGATAAAGTAAATGTTGTTGCTCCTGTTCTTTTTAATATTCTAGGTGCAAAATCTTTATGTGTAATAATCATGGTATCGCCTTGCTGTGTATGAGTAAACTCAAAAAGTTGTGCTGTTGCTATACCTGATGATGTAATTGTTTGAAGCAAAGTACCATTACTACTATAAATTTTTATAGTAGTATTTTGAAAAAGTATGACATACTCCTGATCATCTGAAAAAATAAATGATTCTAATCTACCTGTTGCACTTCCAGCATCTGCTCTATGTACTGTTCCAGGCCTTCTTTCTATACCACCTTGATTAAGAGTCAGTACATTACGAGCTTTTTTTAATCCTTGCTCATATGCGACAACATCAACCCTTGATACAATCTTAGGATCTAGTTCGCCTCTTACAAAACTTGCTTGGTGTATTCTTTGTATACCCATTCATTAGCTCTGTACTGTTGCGTTAATATTACTAAATGCAGTACGATTTCTTCTATTGCGTATTCTATTAACATCCATACGCTTAGTCGTTTGAGCTTGACCATCAGTTGACTTAGCAATAGCTATTTGTCCTAATGCTCTATTTCTGTATAACTCAGACAAAGTATCATTTCTTGCAATCGCACCTGCAAATAAACTAGCAAGTTCAAATACCATGCATTGTTTAAAATATGCTGGGAACTCTGCTTCACTAGTTTGAAATGTATAATCACAAATCAATGTATCACCAGAACCTGTGTCAGTAAAAATTTTATCGCCATATCTATCATATGCAATTACATTGTCATTAACAGTAACTGTATGTATTAACAAAGCATCTGCTGGTAATTGATAAGATGATTTAAATCTGCCTAATGGATTCTCTGCTACTTTAGTTAGTTGTACTTGTTTAGATGCAAATCTCCAGCGTATTCTGGTTAGCATTGCTTCTAGTGTTGATTCGTATAATTGACCAGCTACTGTTGATTCTGTAGTAGCTTCTTCAAAACTAGTTATTATGTTAGCACCAACCAATACTAATGCTTTGTTACATATGTCAAATCTAGTCTCTGATAACATAATACCTCCAGTAAATGAAGTGGGAGTTTAGGGTGTAGTCGGACCTAACTCCCACATCAATGACACAATTATGTGCCGTTTGTACAAGTAACAGTCGCTGCACCTGTTGCTGATGTTACCACCAACATATCTACAGTTACTGTACCACCTGTTGTACCTGCAACAAGAATAATATCAAATTGTTTTAGGTTGTCAGTTACTGAATTGAAGTAACCAGAACCTGCAACAGTTCCTGGTGCATCAGCAGTTTCGTAATGAAATACATTACCTGTCCCTGCTCCAGCTACTAACTTTAATGATGTCGCTGTTAAAGCCATAATTAACCTCCCTTATTCAGTAATCTGGATTTGCATAAAGCCAGTCGCATCAATAGCAACAGACTGCATACTCATCATAGATGTTGTTAAATGACTTACTTTCTCAGGAACATAATTTACCTCAGTCTTAATATCGGCACCTGTAGCAAGGCCAATAGCAGATTTATGATAAGCATGACAATCTCTAGTTGTACTAGAAAGTGTTAATCCTGAATGTGTGAAAAATAAGAACCCTAACCATCTCTTAGCTGTCATACCACCAGAGTAAGGTAGTTCACCTTCTCCAACATATTCTGCTCTTGAGAATTGATCAATTTGTAGCAAGTCAGCCCAACCAGCAGGTGATACTACAAAGTATCTTCCGCCATCATCTGGAACATCTGCTTCACCAAATGTCTCATATGTTGTTAATGCTTTTGCTAATGTAAGACCAGCAGAACCATGCGCAATGTTTGCAGAGTTTGAACCTGCATCCAATACATCAATGATTAATTGGTCTGTTTGTCTACCTAAAGCTGCCGCAGCAGATTGAGCTAGGACTTGTCTTTCGTCTATGTTTGTTTTCAACTCATCTAGGGTATCAACATAATCACTTGCGTAGTAATCAGCTAGTGTTACATCAACTGTGCTATGTGTGATATCCATTGTTGGAACTTCAGCATGACGATTTTTAGTAACGGCTGTACCTTTCCCTACTTTCTGGAAACGAGCTTGGCTACCTTTTACATTTTTTGTCTGCCTTACAGTATTCATTAATTTTGAACCCATACGCTGATATGCCATATGAACTTCTGCTTCAAACTGTTTAATAAAGGCAGTTGATATAGATGTACTCATCGTTATCTCCTGTTAAATTAAATTAATATTTCACAGTTGTCCTTTATCCTTCAATTCGGTTGTCCATTTAGGGCCTATCTCCGAAATAATGGGCTGTATATCTATATCTACCTTTGGTAGATACTTGTAAAAGTAATACATTTCAACGCCATTAGCAAGTGTTGTGTTATTAGAAAAGGAAAAATTTTGCCATTTTAACCATCTTATGCTCTGTTTATGTTCTTTTGTTATAAAATTAAATACAAAATCATAGTGAGATTCAAGATATTGTAGCCATTTATGATTTCGTTGTAAGAAATATCTTTTATGTTTATCAAGTAATTCACATGATAAAAACCATATGGCTGCTTTTCTTGGTTGTGTTTTACTTATTGGCATTGCTCCCCATAGTGCAACAACATTATGGTTTTCATCAAATATAGTAAGTTGTATGGTATTAGGTCTATTATATCTAAATGGATCAATTAAAGCAGAAAGAGGATCTGAACCAACCGCAGCTAACTCATATTTATCTAACTGCTTTAAATTTGGAGCTAGTCTAAAACAATCATCAGGGATTGTTTTTTCTACATAAAGCATTACTTTGTCAACATTCTAAATGCAGCATCTACTTTTGCTACATATGCTTCATCTCTAAATCTTGGATCAAAGTATCTTTTGTCTTGCATCATTGCTCTAGCATCAGCCATTGTGAGCTGTTTTTCTGGTTGCGTGAACTGCTCAGATCTAACACCTGTTTTTTGCATATCCATGATACGCTCTATAGCTTGTATGCCTTGAGCTGTTGTACCTAAAGAATATTGAATAGCTTCAAATTCTTCTGGTGGAAAGTTCTTACTAGCCCAAGCATTAACTGCATCTACTCTTGAATTAGCATTTTCACCTAATGCTTCCATTTCTTTTTCAAGATTAGGTTGTTGATCTTGCATCATTTCTACATAAGTATTTATACCAGCATCAAATTCCTCTTGTGTAAATCCATTTTGTTTAGCAACATCAGTCCACCAATTAGTCATAGGATTTTCATTAACCATTTCTTCTGTTATACCTTCTGGTAAAGCAGGTAACTCATAGGCTTCTGGCACATTCTCTGCATGTTCACTGGCAAGTTCTTCTATTAATTTTTCTTTAATAGATTCTTCTTTGCCACCAACATAAGTTTCTAACTGTGTATATGACTTTGCCATTTCATTATAATCAACCTTACCTTCTTTCCAAAATTTTTCAGGTATATGCTCTGGTCTTTCTTCTTGAGGTACTTCATTTTCAGGTACTTCATCTAAGATTTCTTGTTCGGTTATTTGTTCTTCAGCCATTGTTACTGTCCTCCACTATTTTTTGTGATTGTCCTTTGTTGCTTCTGCGTTGTATTAAACCTACAACATAGCGTTGTCCTTCTATATGTCGTAGTTGATGATCAGATACTTCTGGTCCTGCTACGGTTTCAATCGTAATAGACCTTAAATAATTTAAAAATGTTTTACCTGCATCTGATGTGAATAATGCTCTTGCTACTGCATTAAGTGCTTCTTCCTGGTCTGGCGTTCTTTCCATACCATCAAGCCCTATTAATGTTTTAACTTTCTTTTCTGCCATGCTACACCTCATGTTGTTACAAATGTTCCATGTGAAACATCGAGGAAGCGAAGGTACTTTCATCATTAACTGTTGTGGGGGTTAAAGGTGCTTCACTTCCCACTACGATAATATAAAAATGTTACCAAAAGTCAAGGACTTATTGTCCTTCCATTACTCCTTCTGCTGGAGTGCCTTGTGCCATCTGTTGCATTTGTTGCATCTGTTGCATTTGTTGCATCATCTGTGCCATTTCTTCTGGTGATCTAATTAATTCTTCTGGTATTCCTAGTTTTTTTGCAATATATTTTGCAACTTCATCTTGTTTTATCATGGCATTTAGTAATTGTGGCCCTACTCTGCCTTGTATTAAACCTAAGAATCTATCTATGTTTACTACATCTGATTGATATTGTGCTTGTGCCAATGGACTACTTGATTTTATTTGCACTTCTTTACCATTAACAACTGGTATTTCTATACGACCTTGTTTCTTTAAGATATAAATTACTCTTGCAAGTACAGGATTAACAAGTTCTGCTTGTAATCTACCAAACGCAGCACCTATTTGCCTGGACAAGTCTGCTTGTCTTTCTGCTACTTCTGTTGCAGACATAGGTGTTTTTTCATTTGGATTGCCTAACATGTCGTTGTATAACGCTTTCTTAATATTTGTTCTCATATCTCTTAACACAAGATCAGATACATTAAAGTTACCTGCTTGTGCTATTGGTTGTAAACCTGCGCTACCTGCTGCTTTCGGAATTACTGTACCTGGAATAAGTGCAATGTTATCAACATTAATGACTCCATCATCTTCCACTTGGTACATACCAGATATACTCATTTGTGCATTTTCTAATATTAGTTCTACGACTAAATTAGCAGTTTTAATTGCAGGTAACGCAAACTGTAATGGTCCTCTGCCATATGTTTCTCCTGAACATTTAGACCAACGATAGGTAATATATGGGTTACTACCTACACCTTTATATTCTTCATCATATATTTTATGTTCATAATCTTTTGCTATTGCACAAAAAATATTTACTTCTTCTTTAGTGTTTGAATAATCACGATACAATGTTTCAATTACAGTAATTTCCTTGTCGGGATTTGCTTCCATATCCATAGCCATCTTGTCATTATAGATTGGTTGAGCATAAGCAAAAGTAAGTTCTTTTAACTTCATTTTACGTGTACGATAAACTGCATCTACTTTATCATCATGGCCACTTGTTAAACATACTTGTGGTAATGGAATAGCTTTAAATTTTATTGGTTGAACTGCATCGCCTTCTTCAACTAATAAAACTCCTGTGCCTAAAGCTATATCTAAAAATGTTTCATGCACTTCTTGACTAAAGTTTGAGTTTTGTAATATTTCAAATACATACTCTGTAACTTTATCTAATGCTAAATTAGTGTCTTTTTGTAATTCTTCTGGGACTTCTGTACCTGCTACAAACTCAGCCCATCTTGCATAGTTAGGCACAATACCTGACTGCAATCTACTAGCAAACTCTTGAACTCCAACTACAGCAGTCTCATCAAAGATATGATCAGTTCTTCTTCTGCCTGGAGTTTCGTGATAAAACGATTCTCTTTGTGGTAAAGCATACTCATAACATTCTTCAAAAGTAGCTGTCCATTGATCTTTTAATGATTTGGCATGTTGATACTTAGCTAGTATTTTTTTTACTGGACTTTGTATTTGTGCAACATTAATTTCTTGTTTGCTATCTATCATTAAGCACCTAGTGTTTGTTTAGTTTTATAACTATCAGTAAGATCAAATCCTCTACCACCTCTATTGCCTGAAAGTAAACTTCTTCTTCCTCGTCTACCAGCTAGAAATGCTTGTGTTATTTCTGTTTGCTCATCTTTTAATTGTGCTGCTGTTCTTCTTTCTTCTTTCAAAGCATCTCTTTGCGCCCTTCTTGTTGACTCTTGTGCCGCTACTTCTGTTGGTGATGGTGCTGGTGGTTTTGGTGTACTCTTACACATTATCTTCTTCTCCTGCTATGTATATTAGCTTTCGGTTTTGCAGTATAAACATCAAAGTCTCGTTTAGCTACAAAAGGTTTGCTTGTCTTTCCTCCAAGCACTAAATTTCTTCCTTCTCCTGCACCTAACAATAAATACTGTAGTGCATCATGTATATGTGAAAACCTATTTTTGTTTGGCTTTTCATCATAGCGTTCACCACTTGTTTGTATACGCTTATAATGATAACCACCACTAAATCCTTTTATCAAGTTAATACATTTTGGATCAATTAACAACCCTGATTCACCATCTGTCATTCTGGTTAATGTAGCATTAACTGCTTCTAATCGTATTAATACATCATTTGATGGCGCAGGTCTAGCATTAATTCCTTTACTTCTAAGTATTTGAAAGGGTGTTGCCTCATCTGTTTGTACTCTATGATCACCTGCTGGATCACCAAAAATGTGAAAAGTGCGTGGCATATACAATGCCATTTGTTGTTTTAATAAATCAGAATACCTTACAATACCCATATCCTCCGCTACCAACTCATCTAGTAATACCCATCTGCCTCGTATGCGTTGAGCAAACACACA
>Ga0181411_1000244_pt1 | contig 18898 bp, 24 predicted proteins | sample 34SPOviralmetaG_FD_130114 | JGI IMG/M metagenome (GOLD analysis project Ga0181411, IMG submission 130114) | Marine viral communities from the oligotrophic San Pedro Time Series (SPOT) site, San Pedro Channel, CA, USA - 34 SPOT_SRF_2012-07-09 | ecosystem: Environmental > Aquatic > Marine > Strait...
ACTAACTGAATTAGTTTTAATATCTAGATCACCACTTCTTGTACTTATAGTATTTGTTACTAGACCATCTGCTCCTTCAACAATTGCATTTCCTGCAAAAGTTGAATTACCATCAGCACCAAGAATAAAAGCGTCCTGGTGCCAACTACCGTTGTACGTACTCATTCTAATAGAAGTGTGTCCAGCACTTTGATCATCGCTAACACCTTCAATCCAAGCTAAACCGCTTCCAACACTAGAGTTACCTTGAAAAGTAATACCCATTCTACTACCATCAGTAGTTGATGTGTTTTGTAATCTTAATAATCTATTGCTAGCAAAACTTGTTCCGTTGACAGCACCCTCAGTAATATTAATACTACCACTAAAAGTTCCACCATTAGCTTTTGATACAAAGTCCGTAGGTATACTACCTGTTGTAGCATAACCACTTAAATCTTGATCACCTGTATTAGTTCCTGATAAATTAGAAGCACCTACGGTACCTGCAAAAGTTGCAGCTAAAGTATTATAAGCTATAGAAAGAGCTTGAACGTTAGAAGACGATGAAGTGCCTACAGCAAACCTTAATGCATCATTAGCGTCTGTACCTATTTGTCCTCCGTTCCAGCTTGAATCAGCATGATTTCTAAATTTTATATCTCCTTTTGCAAGAAAATTATTATCTGACTGTATGTAAGAAGTGGCTTGTATATTACCTGAAAAAGATGCGTTACCGCCGTTTAGTGTTAATACTGATGCTGAAGTCGAATCACCAAGATAGGTTTGCGTACCATTATGGCTCAGGATATTATTAGTATCCCATTTAATCGCAATAGAGTCTGATAGTGTTATTGAATCATGAACTCTTAATCCTGTAAAGAACTTCCTAGCCATACTTATTTATTTTAATATTTTATCCTATCTTATTGATAAGAACTTTAATATTGTTTGTTGCAGGAGCATTTCCTGTAGCAAAAACAACTTGTACTCTACCTCCTGTTTTTCTAGAAACATCTGCATGCACTGTTTCACCTGTTGATACTTCAATTAACTGTACCATAAATTGACTAGAATCGGTACCTAATCCATGATTTATATGAGGTGAACTAGCACCAGAATTATCAATATTATATGATACAGCAGATCCATCTCCTATAGCTCCAGCAAACATTCTGTCTGCAGGTACTTCTATAGTTTTGGAAACTAATGCTGTAACGTGACCATATGTATCTAATGTAACATCTTGTATAACTGCATTACCTGAATTATCTACAGATGCTTGTGATGATGTATCATTGTGATCTATTTTAATCTCTTCACCACTTGCAAAAGAAACAGTTATTGCATTACCATTAACAAAATCTAAAGACTCAGTAGTACTTATATTATCTACAGATGAACCATTTACTTTTAAGTTCCAGTAATCATATTTGTCATATTCAGTTGATATTGGTATACTGTAATAAGTTGTACCATCATTAGTAAATTGCCATCTGTCTGTACTTTCTTTAAACGTAAGTAAAACATTTGTTGAACTACCTCTTTCTATTTCAATACCACCGTCTTGACTAGGTGTTCCTGCTTCATCAGCGTTAAGAACTATAATATTATCACCAATATTAACTGTGTTAGAATCAACTTGTGTAGTTGTACCAGATACAGTTAAATTACCAGAAACTATTAAATTATTACCAATAGTTACATCATTTGGTAAACCAATTGTAACTTTAACATCTGTACTATCTTTTGTTACTGCTGTTGTAATTTCATTAGCTGTACCAAGAAATTGTAAATCATCAGTAGCTAATGATACATCTTGTGTTGAAGAAGCATCGTCTATAGTTAAAGTAGTTGTTATAGAATTAGTAGATACCGCTGTAATTAATCCTTTTGCATTAACAGTTATAGCAGGTATAGCTGTAGCAGATCCAAAAGATCCTACATTAGAGTTAACTGTAGCTAAAGTAAGAGCCCCAGTATCTATTAGTGTAGCATCTCCAGACATTACATTATCAATCCATTTAGATGTATCTGAATCATATAGAAGCATAGCTCCATCTGCAGGGGAAGTTATAGTAGTATCAGTAAGTTCAGATAAAGTATCGTGTGTATCTACCTGCGCGTCTACATAGGTTTTAATTTGTGCTTGTGTAGCTAACTTAGCTCCATTTTCAGATATAGCCCCTGTTAAAATAGCAAAGCTAGGTATAGGACCATCTGGATTTGTTATAGTTAATTGTCCTGAAGTTGTAGTTGCTACTCCTGTAATATCTCCTGTAACAGATACAAATCCACTACCATCATAAATTCTTAATGCATAGGTTGCTGCACTTCCACTTGAAGTGTCGTAATAAACTCGACCGATTTGTAGGTTATTACTAGGAGCACTTCCTAAAGGTTCTACAGCTGCTCCTTCTATTCTATTACCTTGTAGATTTATATGATTTAAATATTTGATTGACATAATATTTTATTTTTTAATTTAAAAAAGCTTTACCTGCAAATGTTGCGGTAAAAATAATTTGTAACTTAGAAGTACTAGCTTGATTGGTATCCCAATCTTCATATAGTATCTTTCCATTTACAAGAGTATTAGATGTATCTATTACACTAACTGATGGGTACTTTCCTAAATTATGCGTTACTTGCCAAGTAGAAGCGGCAGTGTCTTGTGTATGTACTGCGTTTAAATCTCCTGATCCTGCAGGTCCTTGCGCACCTACTGATACTATTTTAATTGTATTGCCAGTAGTGACAATTTTATTACTAGTAGCTTCAGAAACCTTGACTACATTTCCAGCAGGAGTTGATATAGTAACATATGTGTTTGCCATAATTATCCACTTACTGATTTAATTACTTGTACTTGTCCTTGCAATAGTCTAGTGACTACGTTTGATATTGTTATATCTAAATCATAGAAAGCTCTATTCCAATCATATGTAGCTGTAGTTGCTGCGGGTATTGCTATAGTAAATTCTCCTTGACTAGGATTACTTAACGTAATACCACTTCCTATAGTCAAATTTATAACAAAATCTGTATCAGACCTATTATCTTTAGCTTTTAATGTGATAGAAGATCCAGATATATTGATTTTATTTCCAGAAGCGTCTTCATAAGTTATAGTATTATTGAAATCTGCTCCTTGTTCTATTTTAAAATTGTGAGATCCTGCTGCCATTATAATGAATAATCAAATACGTTAGGTTTACCTTTACCATTACTTTCTATAAGAGTATATCCAGCTGAACTAGAGAATCCCATAGATTCGCTATAAAAGTTGCCGGTAAACAAAGGAGCAACATCAATAGCTCTATAATCTGCTTGATCTACATACGTTTCTTGTAACGTATGAAAAACTTTTTTACTTTTTCTAGAATGCCAATGCCCTCCTAAAAGTACATTATACATTCCTTGCTTACCATACTCAAACATTATCTTTCCTAAATCTCTTCTAGATAGTGCGTGATGATTATGTGTCATTACATAATATATTCCGTCTATCGCACTTCCTAATACTAAAGGAGAAAATTCTACATTAACTTTATCTAGAGAACTACGAAGCATATACGCTAGTAGTCCTGCTACGTCTCCTTCATTGTCAACTTTAGCATCTGAGGTTGATCTATCATGATTACCAGAAACCATGTGTATAGATTTGAGATTATTTATATTTTTTATAAACTCTCTCATTATCTCAAATGCTAAAATCACAACGTGATGCCCATATAGTCCTTTACCCATAGATTTCCAAGAATTTACGTGGTTAAGTCCTGTAAACGATTCTATGAAATCTCCTAGAAATATAATTTCTACTTTTTCATATCCTCGTTGGTTTACCTGATTTGCTATATCTTTTAAATACTGTATAACAGATTTAAAATTAAAATCAGGTGTACGTTGTAAATTTCTAATATCAGCGCCAATATGTAAATCTGCCAGACATACGACTCCTGTGTTTACACCAGGAATCTTTTTTATATTAACTTTAGATATCGCATAGTCAAGTTGTTTTTTGACCTCCTGATAGTCTAATTCTTCTGCTCTCGGTTTTAGCGTGAGCTTTACCTGATAATTAGTTTTTTTACCCGTTTTTGTACTTACGTCCCAAGCATTACAAGAATACCCGGTAACTTCGTACTCGTTGACATCAATATCAAAGAACTTTATAGCTTCCTCTAATGAGGTTATAGGCTGTTCACCTTTATAATTATACGTAGTAGCTACACCAGATAAATTTTCTTTCATCTGTTTCGTTACTTTCGCAACCCGTCTTCTTAATGTTCTATGTGAAAATAAATCACATTTGTCTAATATACGGTCTGCTGTTTTGCTAAAAGATTCTTTTGGATACTTTTTTAGGATGTCTTCTATTAATAGTTCTAAGCTTTCTATAGTCACAATTATGCGTTTCTTAAATTTACAATTTTTCTTTAATATAAAAAAGGCGATATATTACCACCGCCTTTTCTACAACTAACTAAATAAACAAAGTAAAAATTACTTTTTATGCTTTTAGTTTTTCAACTTGAGCTACGATGTTAGCAGGTGTTAATGTTGAGTTACCGTGCTTAACAAAAACCCAAATTGCGAAGTCATCATAATTCTTAGCAATACTAACTGCTTTTGAGTTTGAGCTCTTTGTACCTTCAATTAAAATAGAAGTATAATCTCCAGAAACTACAGATGCAGGAGTTTTGAAAGTTGCTGCAGATCCAGCTCTTCCAAATACACCGCTATCAGTGAATCCTTCTTTTTCTATTTTTTTCACATCCGCTTCTAAACCAATAGAAGGAACAGCAGCTGTACCGTATGCAAATGATGTTGCATCGTTACCTGCTAATCTAAAATGTGAGTTGATTGGTGCAGTAATAGTAATAGTTGCACTACTAACACTAGCTCCAAATCCAAAGAAAGGAGAACTTGACTTAGCAAATTCTGTATCCATTAAAGCTTTGATTGCAGCTGCAGCAGCGTTAGCTGATCCTGCACCTGAAGATTCGAAAGTTTTAACAGGAAGATTCATTGTACCTGCTGTTGTGTTAATAATTTTAACTTCTGCTAATGTTCCATCTTGTGCGACAACAGCCGTACTAGATTGTGCAGTACCTGCGCTTTTTGCCCAAGTTGTGACTTTTTTAACGTCCCCTTCACTGATAGGACCTACGTTTTGCGTACCATAAAATAGAGAAACGTCTTCTTCGCCTCCAGATAATTCTAAAGCCCCTGAGTTTAGTGCAGAAAGGGTTGAACCGTTTTCTACAAAACCAAACTTACCTGCTTGAAAAGCTGAAGATGCAATAAGATCGCTATTAACGATAAGCACTTGTTTTTTGATTGCCATGATAATAAAAATTTAAAGATTAAAAATAAAGTTATTCAGTCTGTGAGCTTTCTGCAATATTCGTCTGGTATCTCTGTGACTCTGTGGCTTCTAATAAGTGCTTGACCGTTAGGTCTACTATTTCTTGATGTGTATGATCTGCTAACTCACAATCTACTCCCGAAGATAAAGAAATTTCTACTGGTGTCCTAATGTAATCTACGTTCAGTCCTTTTAATAGATAACTTTCGTTATTAAAAACTTTAATTTCAGTGTTATTTATTATGCCAATTGCACTATTAGGAGTGGAGGTAGCAAAAGGATTTCCTAAGATATTATAAGCATCATCGGGTTCAATTATACGTAATGGTATTTCTTTTATACGTTTTACAGATATATTATCTATTCTACCATTAAAATCTGCACTAGGTGTAAATTCTAATGAAACATTATCTGCTAACGCATGTAATTCAAATTGTTTTGCTGTTGTAGCATGTGTAGTTTGATATATAGTTCTGTTATCCGGAGTAGGAGGTGCTAAATAATCAAAAGTAAATGATGTATTACCTACACCTGGTGTTGCTGCATTTCCAAGAGATACAGTAAAACTACCTGTAGAAGCACTAGTGCCTCCCGTAGCTCCTTCAACAATTATAGATATAAGATATTTATTACCTTTTTTAACTCTAACAGATTGATGAAGAACTTCTGTAAAAGCAGCTCCAGATCCGCTCGTGTGCGCGACGTATCCACTTGCAATAGTCCATTTATCATCTGTACCATCCCCTAATATCCAATTTGTAGCTGTTGAAAAACTACCATTAGTTATTAGTTCAGGATCAGTTTGACAGTCATCATATAATATTTTAACTCTGCCGTTTATTAAGAACATGTAATCAGTAGGTAGATCAAAGTCTTCATGATCCGCATAAAGGTTAGGAGTTACTACATCATCACTGTTATCTAAAACAGTAAGTATACGTAAATCATCAACTCTTTTTTGCGCACCGTGAAGACCCTGTTGTTTAGGATCTGATAAACTCCAAAAACGTTGTTTAACAAAACGTTCTTGCATTTTATTCAAAGCAAAATCTAGCTCTTCCGGCAAAAATGTGTCGAATGAGTTAGAGGCTACTTTTTGTAGACCTTGTTCTACCGCGTGATGCATTTCTTGTACAGTCATTAACTATATGATTTAAGACGTGCTTTTAAAGTTGTATAAATATTAGAGTTCTTTTTATCTTTAAGATATAGAACTGCTTCTTCTAAACTATCTCCAATAGCTTCGTCTCCGTTTAAATATGTATTTCCTACCTTACGTAGTACATCGTGTGTTAAACAATCTTGTACAAACGCTTGGTGCTCGATGTTTTTATCTTGAGCATACATTAAAAATTGTGTAGGATCTGCATCTAATTCAGTCTCTAGAGTTATTTCTCTCTGAGCTTCATCCATAGATTTAGGACTATATCCATACACCATTAACAGCTGATTAACTTTTGATTGATCTGCTGTAAGTTTAATAAACTCTTTGTACGCTTCTTTACGCCTTTTGACATTAGAAAGTTTTTTCACCTTCTCTATCTCAGTATCGTAAATATAATATTTATACCTACGGTTAGTGCTAATAGCTTGCTCATTCTCTGCAACATAGGGATGAGCACACGCAAATTTGTAACGTACATAATCCATTAAATTAGTTGGATCACCTTCTTGGTCTAAACCAATTTCTAACTTTGTACCTGTATTTTCTACAAGAATAGTTAGGTTTTGGAAGTATTTTTTTACTTCCTTTTGAAAATTAACATCTTTGGAGTCTACTCCGATTATTCCTGGTAAAAACTTTTTTTGTTCACCAAAGCTTAATCCTGTATTTAAATCTCCGTTAGGTCCAAAAGTTGATCCTATCTTACGTTTTGCTTCTGCATAAACGTGATCAGGAAGATTAGTTGCATTACCTCTTCTTTTAATTACTACTGTTTTTATTGCCATAATTTTATAATTTACTAGTTAAAAAAAATAGTAAACTAGGGGATATAAAATACCCCCTAATCCACTAAGTTAAGTATTATGATTTAACACACTCTAAATGCAAACAGTTCGTAGCACGTCTTATTGCAATTCCGCACTCTTTCATAAAGTGTACAGATGCACCGTCTACGTCATTTGCTCTTAGGGAGTTTCCACCATTGAATCCTGGAGGGACACTTGCTCCGGCTACTGCCCATCTAACAAGTTCTCTTCCTTTTCTAGAAATCATTTGAACGTTTTTCTGACCGTCATATGATGACATGTCTAAGAAAATCATTCTGTATGATTCTAGAGGTAGTCCTGTCACTGGGTGTTTTGGACTGTTTAATGCTCTAGCACCGTGATCAAATAAAGGTAAATGTCTTACCGTAATTACGTGACCATCAATGTGCTTGTAAGAAGTAAAGAAACCTCCGAATTGTAAAGCGTTACTTCCACCTGACATAAATGCACCAGGATCTGTGTTCTTGATATAAGAACCTGAAGATAGCTCGTCTTTCATTGCGTTATCGAATTCTTCCATACCACCTAATCCAGTAAATAGAACAATGTTCATGTCTTGAGCATCAGAAGCTCCGTATAGAGCGTCTCTTACTACAGACTTGATTTTTGTAGCTGTTAAACTAGAGTAAGAATCAACATTAGGAATTTGCTCGATAACACCAGCTCCTAAAGGAATTGGTTTGTTGTTGTCATCTTTAAGAGCAATAGTTCCATCAGTAGATCTATTGTATTTAGAATACCATAATGCATATTCTGTTTCTTCTTTCCATCTTAACATGTGTTGATATTCTTCGAAGTCATACCATAGGTTAGTCTTCTTTCCGTCAACATTAAATTCGAAATTAACCACTCTGTCAGGCATATTTCCTTCATATCTGTAGGATTTTCTGATTAGAGAGATTTGATTTCTCATTTTAGATGGAGCAACCCAGTTACTTTCGTTACCAACTGATCCGGAAATAGCAGTAGGTGCAAATAATTGTACCCATTTTTTGTCTGCTACATCGCCAGATGCTACTGAATCAGTAGAATCAGCTGTAACTAATTGTAAAGTGTATACCCAACCGCCATCTGCTTCATATGGATCTTCCATAATTCTAGCTTGGATTCCTCCTTCACTTTCAATAATGTATTGCTTGATGAACCATTTTTCATCGAACTTAACTTTAAATCTAGTGGAGTTTACTCCGGAACCGCTAACTAGAGCTGAAGCTCTTACGGTTTTGTTTAATCTACCCATTACTGGATAGTCGTACTCAATGTCATTGATGTAATTCACAGCTCCTACTCCTTCTGTTAGAAAAGAAAGAGGAAACCTCTTGTCTTCTTTTCCAGCTAAGTGAGTAATTACCGGTGAAAGTACATCAGGCTGAGTCATAAGGGCGTTCGCTAACGAGTTTTCGTCAGTCATACCCTCAGCGTTGAAAATGTCTTCGTATAAACGAAGTTTTTTAGCGTTATCTGCTGCCATGATAAATATAAATTAAAAGATTAAAAAAAATTAAATTAACTAAATAGCTTATCTAAAGAAGGTACACTAGCTCTCTTTTGAGATTTATTATACGATCCTTTATTACCCTTCATTCTTCTGGTTGCCGTTTGTGTATTCGATTTTAATTTATTTTTCAAATTCACAGCCTGCCTTGTGGTTGCTTTGGTATTTACGAGTTTAGATAAATCAAGCCCCTTATAAATAAGAAATTCCATAGCTAATATAGACTCTTGATCCATTTTCTCTCTATCTAATAATCTTTGGCTTTTTCCTTGTGCGTCCACTGGTTGTGCCATCCAATTATAGAATTTTTTCTTCTCGCTTTCTGGAATAGTAAAATCTCTAAGTTTGCCTTTGCTAATAATAGAGTTTATCTCATTCCAAGTTTGCTGAGTTTGTTGTGCAGCTACTTGAGCATCTTGTTGTTGTTGTTCTATCAACTGTTTTTTATTTCGCTCTTGCGTTACCGCTAGTTTATTTACAGCTCTAGATGCATTTTTATATAATAATTTAGCATCCTCGTAATCTTGAACAGTATCAGCAATTTCTTCTGGTGTATATCCTTGTTGACCTAAAAACGTTTCGACAATTTTTTTCTGCATGCCTACGTCTTTTTCGTCTACTTTTAAAGTATTAAAGTCTATCTCTTTTGCTGCGACTTTAAAATACTTTTCAGGATCTCCTCCAGATACTCTGTAATTCAAATATTCCTGAATATCAGGAAAAGATGAAAATACTGATTCAAATTGCTCTTCTGCCATTTTTGTAGCTGCTGCTTTGGTTAAACCTATGATTCCATCATAGTCATCTCCAAATTCTCCATCAATCTCATATCCTAATCTATCTTTTAAACTTTGGATAATTGTTGGCTCAGAATCTTCTTCAGACTCAGAGTTTTCAGCTACTGGTTCTTCAGTGGCATTAATAACAGGCTCTTCAACACTCTCCTCAGATTGTGTTTCTTCCTGTACTTCTTGTGTACTTCCTGTTTCTTCTGTTGCTTCAACAGTTTCTTCTACTTTTTCCACAACCGGTTCAGGTTTTGGATCTGTAGAGTCAGGGATTTTCTTATCATTTAACAAATCACTTACAGTGACTTTTGATAAATCTAGGTTCTCTTCTTTATTACTCATGTTTTACAAAATTAATTAAATTATACTAGTTTCTATTTAAAATATATATGGTTCATAGTTACCTTTATATATAGTCTTTTTATTGTTTTTTAGCTATTATTTTTTTCTGTGCAGCTATTTTTTTCTCTTCAATATCTTTTTTATTTCTTATTTCTTCTTTTTTAACCTGTAATTTCTCTCTTTCGAGTTGTACTTTAGCTAAATCTACTTGATCATTCACTCCATTATCGTTCATATCCTGATCGACAGCTTTAGATGCTACTTTTAATTGTTCTATTTCCATTTTACTATCTCTATCCTTTTGATTTTCAGAGGCTTCGAATTGTCTAGCTGCCTCTTGAGATTGAGCTTGAGATTGTAATTGTTGTGATTGCATCTGTTGAGCTTGTTGTTGTTGTGCTTGTTGTATTTCTTTCTCAAGCTTATCAACTTCTTGTAATTTTGTTTTAATTTGTGCAAAGTTATTTCCTTCTAGAATTTCTGCTATAGTACCAGGTTGACTTCCATTTTGAGCGAATGATAATGTTAATTGTTTTAAAGCTTGTAACTTATCTTGTTCAATTGAGTTATTTTTAACAAACACACCAAACTCTGCTTCTTGGAACATTCCTGGATCTACATCTAGTATAGCTTCTCTATAGTCACTAGTAATATATTGAGTTTTCTTTCCGTCTTTCCAAGCAACTTTTGATGTATCTAGTAAACCATTAAACTCTCGTTCAGTAAATTTATCAAATCTTCTAAATAACTCTTCGGTCATAACAGAAGATTGAAACACAGCTCTTTCTGTTGCTCCAATACCATCAGATGCTTGCACTTGTCCTTTTCTTTGTCTAGATATTCCTACAAGCTCTTCCCATTCTTGTTTTACAGATTGTAACAATTGGAATTGTGCAGCTATGTATTGACCTAAACTCATATCTAATACTTGAAACTGATTAAAAGAAACTCTCTCTCCTCTTTTACCTTCTGCAGTAGAATCTATAAATGCATAACCCATTGCATCAGCATAATACATAAACTTTTCTTCATCCCATCCATGTCTTTTAGGAATAGTGTTCATTTCCATTAACATTATCTTATCTTTATTTTTAGCAATAGATAACTCCAATCTGTAATGAAATATGTTATACAAGATCTGGTAGGGTACACCCATCGAAACTATGGATATTTGATCCGAGTGTCTATTTGAGTAGATTCTTCCATTGTAGGGGAGCTTACAAATTGAAAGATTAGACATTTCGTTTCTCTGTACTTGATGGGGTCTGATGTTGACAAATATATCACCATCTATTCTATACCCTTCCCAAACCTGATTAACCCAAAAATATTCTACATTTTCGTTAGATTCTGCATCTACTTTATATGTTTCGTCAACAACCATACTTTGTTCTTGACCCATATCATCATAATAAGTTAGTATTCCTACACGCGTGAAGGACTTCCATGTTACATGTAAAACTTCTGCAAATCTTTCTGTATCCTCAGTAGAAGAATATTTATTACTAAAAGGAGACACTATACCAGTAGTTGTTTTTTGAGATGGATTTTCTAAACGATCTATTTCAGAATCTTTTAATACATCATAGAAATTATCTAGAATAGCATTAATACTCATCATCTTACGTCTTACACACCAATCACCATCTTCTATAAACTGAACATCTGGTGATTTTTCATAATCTATATCCAAAGGAGATACAACTTCATATTCTACATCATCCATGCAAATATCTTTATATGTATATACTTCTCCGGATACTAACCAATCAAAAAATGCAGTTTGTAAATTATCTGGTAATTCTAACTTATCTATTAAGTAGTCTAAAGATTGTTGCCCCATTATTGCTCGAATGTCTTTGTAGTTTCCTACAATGTCTTCTTGCATTTGTTGTAGTTGAGGTAATTCTTTAGTATCCATACCTGTTTCTACACCCATTTCATTAAGGTCATTAACAAACTTTTGTTCTAGGTATTTTCGTAACTCATCTTTAAGCAATTCATCTTGCATGCTTTTCATATCAGAATTACGTACGACTACTTGATGTGAAAAAGGTCTTTTAGCTTTTTCTCCTAGTAATAAATCTATAACTGGTTTAATTATATTGTAACTACGGAGTTTAGCAGGAAAGCCTTTTGTTTTATGTTTTTCAGAGTTGTAAGGATTGATTACATAATTATAATCTGCTTCGGATAGATTACCGTTGTAAGCATCATAGTATTTATGCATATGCGATTTGTGTTGACTAGAAAACTGAGTTCTGTCAATAAAGGCATTTATAGTTTTCTTCCCCCAATCTTTAGTTTTCCGACTTCGAGGAATCTTTTGCTTCGGAATTCTACTCATAGCTACAAATTACTGAAAAAATCTTCTATTAAAAAACGAATTATTAGATTCTTCATAATTATGTTCTATCTCTTTATTATAGAGATCTTTCATATGAAACATTCCTACAAGAAGAGCAGAAACACGGTCAAAGTTTCCTTTTGTGTTGTATTTTATTAACTCATCTATCAAAGCAATGTCATAAATATAATGTAAATTTAATTTTCTATCACCATCTTCTTGTGTTCCTCTTGGTGTTCTTAACCAATCACGTAAATATATTTCCGCTTGATTTTTTCTATGACTAGACCCCATAGACATACCATAAGTTCTATTTAGCTTACGTATACGTACACCATCTGTTTTATCAAACAATTCTGCTTCTGGTAACAAATAATTTAGAAGTCTGTGTCTTTTAGCGTAAGGTATTACTTCACCTCTGTCATTTTCAAACCCTATTTGTGCATTATAGTATTTTGCTAATAAAAATAAATTATAATTGTACTCATCTTGAGTTTCAGGTCTACCAACATAGGATGCAACAATCATATCATCAGGTTTGGAAAAATTATTTATTCTTTTTATAACATAAGCAGCTCCTAATGAAGCACCATAACCATCACTTGAATAAGGATCATGTACTATAAAATATAAATCATCAGGTATTTTTTCTTGTTTAAATGAGGGAGCTTGATACATAATTATACACCCTCTTACATCATCTGCTTTGTTATGAGGAAATTTTAAAACAGGTCTTGCTTTATCACTAGGTTTAAATTGTATACCTGTGGAGGTTTCTATCAATATTCCGTTTACTGCCATTTTTTTATCTAATCCTGTTCTCATTAAGTCGTTACGCCATGATACTAAAGCAGCTCCGGGAAACATATTACCTCTTTGCTGTAAAAAAGCTTCTCTAGGCATCCAAGGATACTCTGTTATATATTTATCTAAGGTACTTGCGTCTTTTGCTTCTTTTTTTAGTTGGTCTCTTTTAGCATCTTCTTCTTTTTTTGCTTGATCTGCTAAAGAATTACCATCTTTATCCATGTAACCTATTTTATTTTGGAATGAGGGAAAGAAAAACCCACATGTAGATCCTGTAGACCCTTCATCCCATATATTATCAAAGGGATACAGATCATAAGCTTCTGGGTTGTAAAACATAGACTCAAAATCAATTGTTCCACCTTGCATATCACCACCTGTACCAAATAAAATTATTTGACCCGTAACAATACCACCATCTTCAACACAAGGACGTGTTGCTAGATAAGATGCTTTTAAATTATCAAATGCTCCGCACTCTTCAAATATTACTAAGGATGCATCTTTACCTCTAGCAGCATCTGGGTTATCTTTAAACGTAATAGCCTCTACTTCTGATTTATATCCTTTTTCAATTGCTTGTTTATTAATATATTGTAGATAACTAGCTCTTTTATGGTTGATCTTATCAACAACTTGTCTTCTTTTCTGCCATCCTGTGTGTTCATTAAGAAAATTCATGTAATCAGTTACCATTGTCATAATTCCTTTCGGATATAGGTACTTTTTATCATGAGCACATAGCAATGTATAAGAATTACGTCTAGTATTAAATAAATTAGCAGCTATGGCAGCATTTTTGTAACTAAATCCCTTACGCCTAGCTTTTGCTACAATTAAATGTTTACCTTGTTCTGCAGATTTTTCTAATGCATGGAAGTATTGGTAATCACCATCCCAAAAATTAGGAAAAGAAACTGTTTTTAAACCAGCTTTACGTTCTCCCGTGGCTTCGGTTAGTTTAATTCTACAAAAGTTTAAATAAAAGTAATGATGTCCTGTAATTCTGGTGTCTCCTACAATGTATCCTTCTGTACATCGTCTTAATTGTTCTGACCAGTACTCATAGTAAGGAGCACTACCCACAGCATCCCCACAGTATACTCCCTCTTTTATAAATTTTGTAGCTGATTCGCTAAAGGCTCTTGTGTTTACCAGCATATTATTTTTCTAATCTCTCTGTACGAGTATAATCTTTTTTAACTACTTCTACTTGTCCGTCTTTTTTCACTCTAGATATAACTAAATAAAAACTTTGTCCATTTTCATATTGATGATGACAATAAGATTTTAATCCTTTTAAATCAGCTTCTTTTTCTATAGTACCACTAAAGTTTTTACCTTCATCGTTTTCATATACAAAATGAGCAGCTCCATATGGTACAAACTCTCCTCCCGTTTCATTATTATTATAATCTACATGTGTAGTACGTCCACATTGTGGACAAAATTTTTCAAACTCTACTCCATCACTTTTTATCTCTGTGATTCTTAATTTGTGACCACAAAGACATTTTAATTTAGAATTTGTATTAAATTTTATCTTTGCCATTATTTCCAAGGTAGCATTGTCATGCCTATTTTATTTAGTATAAATTCCATTACAATTACAAAAGTAATTCCTCCTATTATTTGCCATGCCCAGAACTTCCAACCGGTTAGTCCTTCTTGCCATTTACGAAACTTACTTTGTTTTGCCCATTTATAAATTCCTAACTTAGAATTTATCTTATCAGCGTACCATCCTACATCAAATAGGTTTCCAAAAGCAATTAATATGTTTTTTATTTTTTTCATTAGTCTTCAAACATTCCTTTAGTTCCACCACCACGGATCTGTGCTTCATTTGCTTGTTCTTTCTTAACTTTCTCTTCTAATGAGTTTATTGTATCTATAGCTTTAGGTATTTCTGATGATACTTGTAATAATTTAGTTACATCTTTCATTATAGATCCAACATCTCTGTCTTCATCTCCATCAACAAGTTCTAAAGATATAGATATTTGTTCATTTAGTGCATCAATAACTTTTGCAGATGTAAGCAATCCTTCTTTAATTGCTTTTAAATTAGTTATGGCAGGGGTACGCTGCAACTCATTGTACTTGTCCATCCCGTGGAGGACGAATTGGGAGATTTGAGATTTATCGTCAATGTGTAAATCTTTGAGCAGTCTTTTAGTTCTTTCTTTCTCTGGGTATATAGAATAGGGAGATCTGTAGTCGCACATGAAGTAAATGTAGGATAGGTGCTTGTATGCGTTTCGTTTTTTTCTGTCTTTGTCATTAGTTATAATTTTTTTAAACTCCGGTATTAGTTTAGCTTCCGGATTTATTACTACTTGAAAATTGTCTTCTTTGAAAAGCTTCATCGTTTAATTTTTTTAGTCTGTTGGGATTTACATGGAATCTACCAAAGTATGAAAGTCTTATGCTTTCGAAAGCTCCTCTTTTCATAATTTTTTCTAAGTATTCAAACTGGGATTCACAGATTTGTTTTATTTCCTGTAAATCTCCTCCCATTTCTTCTTGTATCTCTTCGTAAATTTCTTGTTTTAACTTATTTTTTGCCATTATTTACTTTGTCTTCTATTTCTTTTTATAAAGTTACTAAATTATTTTTAGTCGTTTACTTAATTTCATACATAACTACTCCTCCTAATTCTTTTGCAATTATATCTGCATCTTGTTTAGAACAAGTAACAACCATTTTCTTAGGCATGGATATTTTGTTGGTAGACACTACATACCTAACCAGCGCGCCCTTGCCCCCTGTATTTTGATCCTGCATAATATTTACCATTTTTTTGATTTGTATTTTTATTTTTAGAATGGACTCCTGGTCTTTTCTTTCTAACCTTTTTATAATGTGTTGTTAAGTTATTTAGCTTTGCCATAAAAATTTATATAATCTTGTGGATTCATCCACATTCTTACAGTATAGGAATCTTCTTCTTCTATTTCTGCAAATATATCATGTTCAAAGTTCATTCCTTTTATATAAAATTGTTTACTTTGAAAATTTAAAAACTCAAACACATTCTCCAATCCAACAATACGTACATCAATAAAATAATCATAGTCCATCTGCGGTTTTAAATTCAAAAGTTAAAACTTTATTTGCTTTATAATTATAAACTAATGGATGAAACGTGTAACGTATTTTCTTACTAGGATCATATAGCAATACTTTTTTATCTTTTAAACTTTTAATAGAATTATTTAATACTGCTCTGCTCCAATTAAGGTGCTCAGCCGCTTTTAGTCTATTATCTTTAGAACAAGGATTATCTAAATCTAGTTTAAGGAATACCTCACAAACTTTAATTTCTGTTTGTGTCAATTTTAATATTCCGTTTATCGTGTTTAAATAATCTCTAAGGAATCTTCCTTTATAAGTTGGTATTTGTACTTTCATTATACTTAATTACTTTTTCTATTTTTCTAGATAACCTTTTTGCCACTAACTGTCTTACATTCTTTAATAACAGTATGATGCATTGGTTCTCTGCACTAAAATTTCTTTTTTGTAAGCTATAAAATCTATCTATAAGAATATTTATAACTTCTTCATTGGTAGTTCCGTCTTGAAACTTACCATCTTTTTTTTCCGTAAACTTTATAGTTTGAGATTTTGTATTATCTGCGAAGTCTGTCGCTTTATACTCTACTCCTGATTTTACTACATCCATTATTTATTGATTTAATAATTCTTTATTGTATTATACCATAAATATATGGTAAAATAGTACGAAATAAAAGAACCACAAATCTATAAGACTATTATAGAGACTTTTTACTCGGGGTGTCCCTTATAGTTTTTTATAAAGTTACCATCTGTATTTTTCATCACACTGATGTAGAACTCGGGATCGAGTTCAAAAATTTTCTGTGCCATCTCCATCCATTTTTGCTCAACGGCTTCTTTAGTCTTAAGATCTAACGGTGTGTTAGTTCCTAAGTTAGCACAGTAGGTAGCATTCATTTCTAGAATACCATCTATTTTTTTCTTTACACTTTTATTGGTGTAATACTTTGATCTTATCCTCATTCCTTTTTTTTCCTTTTTCATAAACTACAAATCCTTCTTCTTTTAGTTTTTTAATCCACTTCTTTTTTTCTGAAACTTCCTTTCTAAAATGATCAAATATTTCATTTTCAAATGCATGTATTTCTGCTCTAGCCATAATATATATGTATTAATTATATGTAAATATACAAAGTCTCTATAAAAAATACAAAAAAAATTTTTCGCATGCTTATGTAATTAAACTTTTTCTTTGTATCATTGATGCTCTAGTCGCAAATCTAGTTAAGTTGCCACACTTCAGATACACCAACTGTTGGATCGGGCAAACCAAGACGTCTAAGAAAAGCGATATTATCCTTTGAACCTTTCGAGCACCCAAATATCATACTTACTTACATGCATTTTTCTAAAATTTAAAGGTTCTGGGGGGTGCTAAAGCAAAAGAAGCGCCCTTATACACAAAGTATCTAAAGGTGTCGATGTATATACCACCTATTGTAAACCTCCCCCACTTAACTTTGCGGTGTAACTACCCCCCGCTAAAAGTGGTAGTGTAATTAAAAATCGTAATACAATGAAAAAGTTATTAGAATATCTTAAAGAAGAAGGTGCAAAGTTTATTAGAAAGGTTACAGGACCTAACGGTGCATTCATTTCCTATACTACAGATAGTTGGGAGAATAGTGGTAGTGTAAAGACATTACCAGTAGGTAAGCGTAGTCAGAATGGTAACATAGCTGAGTATAACGTCCTTATTACTGAGGATGGTACTGCTATAGCTACTGTTAACGAGTATGAGACTGTCGAAGAGTTAGCAGTCTAACACATAAGGGGAGAGTAACATCTCCCTTTACCTAGTGTAACCCTCGACAAGTTAATTTAGGCTGTGTGTTTGTGACTACCAGGTTTCTCACCCTACAATTCACCTCCTATTCATACCTACATTACATAGGTATATTATAGTATATAGACTTAATGTAAGCAAGTCTTCGATTAAACGCTTACAATTATACAAACCATTTAATAGTATTTATACAATGAAAACAGTAAAAAGAGTAACAAGTCACATTTATTCTACCGTGATATTAACAATCATGCAAGATATAAATGATCATTATAAGAACAGAGTAGTTAGCTTTATAGTAAACACCTGGATCTTCACACTAATGTTCTTGGCTATCTTCGGTATATTATTCATGACATACATGTTATCTACCGGTCAAGTATAATTAGAATACAGATAGAGTGTGTATGTCAGTATAACCCATGTATGTAAAGGCACTGGTTATATGTTTATCATACCACTCTATCTTTTATATTAAATCAATTAAGTTAAATCAATAGTAATTAAATCAACAAAGTTATGTTTTATAGTAAATTATCCAACGAGTCTATTCGTCACAACATTAGTACTGGACAGTTCAATGTAGTAAAATTAGACGACAACAAAGAGTATAACAATTTAATCAACACTTATCCTAAGAGATGGCATGATCATATCAAGCAGGCTTTTATGTTTAATTGTCAAGACATGATTAATGAGTTAGTAAGATATAAGGTTAAGGAGACAGCCTTTTAATTTGTCTCCACAATTATAATTATTTATAGATATGGTAAAAATCCAATCAATTAGTGAACCCGTGAAAGATAGTAACGGTAATAACTACAAAGTTATCACACTTGAAGCTCCGGCTTTTAAAGAGGTGGTAGATTTAAGTACAGGCGAGTCTATTTTAGCATTAGCTTCACC
>Ga0181411_1000247_pt1 | contig 18846 bp, 33 predicted proteins | sample 34SPOviralmetaG_FD_130114 | JGI IMG/M metagenome (GOLD analysis project Ga0181411, IMG submission 130114) | Marine viral communities from the oligotrophic San Pedro Time Series (SPOT) site, San Pedro Channel, CA, USA - 34 SPOT_SRF_2012-07-09 | ecosystem: Environmental > Aquatic > Marine > Strait...
TCTACATCGCAATCCGCCGTCCGCATAAGCCGCCTGAAACAGCAGCCAAATGCTTTGATGTGTTTACACAAGCTGGCTCTAGCTCCCAGCAAGTGCGTTCTGGTACGGCTGGATCAAGTGTTACAGACATGGCGATTATCAAAAACAGAACCAATGTCGAAAATTGGGTTTTGGGGACTAGGTTGCTTGGCAATAGAAGTCTCTACACAAACCAGTCTGATGAACAACAAACTGTTCAGTTTGGAAGCGCAAACATTTGGGATTACATGAGTGGCATCCGAGTTCAAGGAGGGTATAACCAAATAAATGCGAGTGGGTCTAATTATGTAAACTATTATTTTGCCCGCAAACCTGGGTTCTTCGATATTGTTGCATACAATGGCACAGGCAGTGCAAAAACTGAATCCCATAATCTTGGTGTTGTCCCTGAGATGATGTGGGTGAAACGTAGAAGCGGTGCTGTTAATTGGGCTGTGTATTATGGGGATAATACAGATTATTTAATTTTAAATAATGACGCGGCTTCAATTGACAACAATGCATTTTGGAATGACACTTCGCCAACTGCGTCTGTATTTACCGTTGGATCTGACAATGACGTAAACCGTAATAACGAAACTTATATTGCTTATTTGTTTGCAACCCTACCCGGTATATCAAAAGTAGGCAGCTACACCGGGACAGGTAGTGCCCAAAACATCGATTGTGGCTTTACAAATGGTGCAAGGTTTGTATTAATTAAAGGAAGTAGCAACTCAGGAAATTGGACAGGCTTTGATACTGCAAGAGGTATTGCTAGTGGCGGAGATCCGATACTAATTTGGAATCTTGATATTGCCGAAATCACTGGGTACGATCGTGTTGACCCATTAAGTTCTGGTTTTGCGATCGCCAACACTGACCAAAGTGACATCAACGCCTCCGGCAGAACCTACATCTTCCTCGCCATCGCTTAATCATGGAAATCCGCAACCGCTCCACTGGTGTCGTCATCACCGACAGTCAGCTTCGTGCTGATAACCCAAACACTTCATTCCCTAAGCAGATCACAGCCGACATCCTTGATGGGTTTGGCTATGACCCTGTTCTAAACGGACCTGCTGCAAGTACGTCTGGACCGTATGAAGTCAGCACCCGTGATGGTGTTGAAGAAATCAACAACCAGTGGTTCACCAAGTTTATTGTTGGTCCTGTTTTTGCTAACAGCGACGATGAGACTGCTTACCGCACCAAGATCGACAATCAGGTTGCTGCAAATGTTCGTTCAGAACGTGACCGCAAGCTGGCTACATCTGACTGGACCGTTCTGACTGATAGCCCGTTGACTACGGCTAAAAAGACAACGTGGAAAACTTACCGAACAGCATTGCGAGACATCAGTGCAGCAGAGGGTTTTCCCCATACGATGGAATGGCCAACTGAGCCTTCCTGATGCAAAAACCCGACCCAATGATGTCCGCGTCTTACGGGGCTACGGACATCGAGGCCCAAAATAATCGATTGGTTTGGCTCGACATGCTTTACAAGCTGGAAAAAAGAGATGACCCAGCACATGCAAAGCATGGTCTTTACACGGGCCTAAACCGTAAGCACTTGGTTTGGCCTGGTAGTGACGAAAACTAAGGATCAGATCCTCAACTGTCCATTGACTGCCCCAGTTAATGTACCTACAGAAAACGTTGACTCTCTCAACAATGATCAAGTCTTTTGTGATTTCTGCAGCCGCTACGGCAGTTGCATTGGCACCCACGTCTGTCCTCGCTGGTCCTTATGCGAACGTTGAGAATAACGGTTCTTACGTTGACGGCTTCCAAGGAAGTGTGACTGACATCCATATTGGTTACGAAGGTGGCGAAGGTGCTTACGGCTTTTATGCCCAAGGCGGCTTTGCATTGGTCGATGACACTACTGACGTAAATACAGAACTCTCAGGCAAAGTGGGCGGCAGCGTAAGCGTTGCTGATTCTGGTTTGAGCCTTTACGGCGAGCTTTCAGGCATCACGACCGCTAACGACCCTGTGTTTGGAACAAAGATGGGCGCCAAGTACAATTTCTAGGCTATAACTAGCTTAGGTTTCTCACACAAGCCAACAAGAGGTTCCCGCAAGGGAGCCTTTTGTTTTATCTGGAATCATCATGCAAAAGCTGTTCAACGCAATGTCTGTTGCTTCGTTCACCATCAGCGTGAGCATAATTGCTGGCAGCGCACTGCTTTACACACGCATTCCATCGATCACACAGCACTACATGGGTGAGCTGACCAAGATGGTGACTGACATGGTTCCCGGTCAGATTGATGATGTGATGCCTGAACTGCCATCAGTTACAGGACCAGCATTACCATTCTGATTAGGTGCCTGATATACCTGAGATTGGGGTAAGGCCGATTGTCGTGCCGACAATTTTTGTGGGTCAGCCAATACCACCACCTGTTTTGCCAGTAGCGGCGCCGGTAACATCTAGTCCGTTTCCTTTAATCGACATGCCGGGCTGTGTGCGTGCCCGTATCTCGTCAGGCAGTGGTGTTGAGTCCTTTGAAGAGGATCCAAACGGTGTTGTAACCCTGTGCCAAGGGGCTGTTCCTGTTTTTGAAGCAGCTGATTACAGACCAAACCAAGCGCAACAGCTAAAGCCTCCTACGCAGTTTGACCCGTTGGTCAACAAAAAAAGGCCGGAGCCAACAACTCCGACCCAAGACTCTCCCCTTAAACAACCGGCTTTGAATACCGGCAATTTAACGCTGCCACAAATTCCACCTTGTCCGCCATATGGTGCGAAAGAAATCGCATCGCTTAATAAATTAGGGACAGAAGTTCTTACCGGTTATGAACTACAAGATGGCAAGTGCATAAAGATCTGGGATCCCGTGCCTGTCAGCCAAGTGTTTAACAACTATCTGCCTGACGCTGGTCCGACTGTATCAATTGCATTGACAGCTGCATTTGCCACAACTGCGGCAATCTTTGCTAAGCCAATCGCATCAATTTTGCAAAAGCTTGTTAAGCCTTTGACTAAGAAGGTAGTAAAAAAGATTAATCAGAAGCTTGGCCGTAAGGAGAAACTGGAATCCTTACAGGAGCGGCGGGTCGTTCAGCGTCACCGGAATCAAGCCATTCGCGATCTGAGACGGGCTTTGGGTAAATGATCTCGTGTGTGTGTCCTTGAACAGGTGCAGGCCGGATAACGACATCCGCACAAATTGCATAAAATGGAGATTTTTTAGAAAAGCCGTAGTTGTTTTTAATTGCCTCAGAGCAAGCCTTAAGCCTGCCCATTTCGTAGTTAAGCCTCTTGTCAGCCAAAGCCTGTTCATACAGGGCAACCTGCTTACTAGCTGCTTCTTTGCACAAATTAATTGATTCGCCAAGAGGAATTGACAGCGTTGCTGTTATTCCAAGGTTTTGGCTGTAGTTCTGCCTATATCCAGTTCTTTGCGGCTTATAATATAAAATTTCCCCAGGACTATCTGGTATCCCATTGGGCCCTTCAACGCCAGTAGCAGGATCAATTAGCCCATAATTGTCGCTATTATTATATACTGGTTCTTGATAGTATTCGTTATTAGGGTCACCATATGTATGCACTCCAGAGATAAATGGAGAGATATTTAGCGTTGGAGAATCACACTGGATCGCGCCTCCAAAGCTGTGCCGCATATACTGCCCAGGGTTCACTTGCACCGCACTATTTATCACTGAGCCTGATGAATTACTGACCGGAGATGCAGTTGCACTTATCTGACTTAGCGCAGGGGTGCTATAGAAAAAGACCGTAAAAAGAGCTGCTGCTGCTGCTTTCATTGCGTGAATGTGCTGGTTGAGTCAATCACAGTTTCAGTAATCGTCTCTCTGTCGATACTTACCCTCTCAATAAGGCCAGGTTGATTCAGGGTCTCTGCAAACTGAAAAGCGTTGCCTGGGACTGTCTGCCGCCATTGCGTGCGGTCTGAAAGCGTAAGCACGTTACCGCTGACAGGTGGGCTAACGATGCCGGACGCAGGCTCAACGCCAGTGCCGCTAACTGTGTATTCAAAGCCGCTTCTGTAGGACTCAGAAACAATGTTTTCTCGCACTACTGTTTTGGACTCAGTATGAGACGTAACTAAACCCGAAGCGAAATTAGGGATCACCGGGACCGCTGCTACTGGGGATGCCAACAACAGCAAAAAAATTAGCCGCTTCACCGGACAGTCAGCTCACTGATGACCTGGCCGATTGCGGCTGTGCCTGCCGCCCCTGGGGTCAAAGTAATCGCCCCGCTAGTCAATATGGTCCCGGCTAGACCTGTGCTGGTTCCCGGGGCAGTGCTTGTGATGTCTCCAAAGGCGGGCACGGCTCCAGTCGTTGGAGCTGTTGTGCTTATGGTGTCGCCAGCGGTATAAGAGGTCGCGAAAGAAAATGCGTTGCCGCTTGTTACTTGCGTTGCGTCCGATAAGGTCAATGCGTTAACGCCGTGAGTGGCCGCCCCCAATCCACCTACGGCGTTGTTGGTAGTGCTGCCGCCTGAGGTGACAGAGGTAGCAACGCCAGACCCTGAGACGGAATAACTGTTGCCAACGCGGATTGCGCGAGTTGAAGCCGCGTTCACATCTAGCTGAATGCTGCTACTAAGTCGGTGTGTGAGGTCCGCTCTAGCAGGCAAAGCAGACGCCAATGTGATGCCCAATACCAAAAGTGTGCGGATCATTTGATGCCTGCGGACGACTTGTTGTTATCAACAATAACGCCGTTTTCCTCTTTCTTTTTCTTGCCGAGTTTGCCGAGTGCTGGCGAATAAGAAGCCGCCGTACCCGTGAGCAAAGAGGCTGGAAACGTGGGATCTACACTTTGCGAAAAGATGCCGAGATAGTTTGCCGTCAAAATCCCCATTGACCACAAAAGGATGGTTACGCGAACAATATCGCCCAGCCAAGAATGCCCCTGGTCCTCTTGTTCTTCCGACTTGGTTTGCGGTGTTTCTGCCATGGCTTAACAGAGCTACTCTCTAAGGGTAACGATCAGGCCTAACCATGCTGCTACTGATCCGCCCAATTCTGTTTCGGTTCTTGCAATCGGAGGGAGTCAAAAAACTGGTGGTCGATCTTTTGACCGAGTACGCCAAATCGACCGAATCACAAATAGACGATCAAGTCGTTTCCTATGTGGTCAAGTTCATGTACCCGGAAAAAAGAATTGAAAAATAAAAATGGCCGTTGGCGAAACCGTTTACGACCAGCCATTATCGGGCCGTCTGTAGGTTTTCTGAGCGTGCTCAGTTTGCTGCCCTTCTTTCAACATTTCAGGGATGACTCGCCCTACCACCTGGCTGGCGTTGCGGCCCTACAAGATGCCATGCCTGCTGAGCTTTTACAGGAAGACAGCCAGTGGTTCGAGGCGTGGCGGGCTGCTGGGATGGACGAAGAGGTCTATGTCCCTTACTTCAAGCAAACCGACAATGGCCCCGATGGGTGGCGTGATTGTTTCGCCTCTTCCGCCGCCATGCTCGCAGCCAGCGCCAATCTGGTCTCTAGCGATAACGAGTACATCTTCCACCTATCCCGCTTTGGGGACACGACCAGCGTTAATGCACAGCTCCAAACGCTCAGGTTTTTGGGCATGGATGTGGAGTTCACTCAGAGTGGCAATCCACAGATGATTGAGGAGGCCATATCCCGTGGAAATGGTGTTCTCGTTGGTTGGTACAACAAGGGCGACCTAACCAAAGGCGAAGCGCCAATGTGCGGGGGGCCTGCCTGCGGTCATTGGTCGCTGATCACGGGTGTGCAAGGGAAACACAGCCCGGTTGGCGATCAGTATTACGTCATGCACGACCCCATGGGCTTTCCGCTCATGCAGAAAGGCGGCCATGATTTTTCACGGTCGGGTAAATCTGTTCGCATCCGTCAGTCGGAGTTTAACTACAGGTGGCTAATTGAAGGGCCAAATTCAGGTTGGATGATCACTGTTTCCGGCGCTTAACGCCTAAGCGGTCAGCTTTAATTTCCGCCAACAGCTTGGTGTAGTGATCCTGGCCCGCCATAAAGGGCGAGAAAAACTCGCCCTCTAAGATCAGCCCCATTTTGTCCAGCTCTCGAAAGGCTTGGAGTTCAGGGCCTGCCATCAGAACGGAATGTCTGTGGCTGGGGCCTTGTGTGCCGGTGGGTTGATGGTGCCGTACCAACCTTCATCGTCTTCCTTGCCGGACTTCGCATTAAACCCAGCAGAAATGGCGGTGACAGTTTTCACCTCTCTAGCTTCAAAATCCCAAACTTGAATCTCTCTGTGTTTGGCGGGATCATCCGCAAGATTCATCAAGTGTTGGCAGAAAGCTGGGATTGATTCCACAGGGATTTTTAGCTGCAGCCTTTTGCCGCCTGGGTTGTATTGATGGTCGGCGTCGTTCTGGTAAATGTTCCATTTGCCAGGGGTCGGTAATGCGGGGTTGAAATCAGCCATTGAGTTTGTCGGGGGTAATGGAGTTGGCCAGCTCAAAAGCCAGCACGTCGTGAAGCTTGTATCTGATGCGTGGAGCGCGGGGGCCAAAGACCTGCCGCACTTCGTAGAAAGCGGGCCCAGTGCCTGCCTGTCGGTAACGGCGCAGGGTGTTGGGGTGTTTGCCCCAACGCTGCGCTAGCTGCTGTTCAGAAAAGAAGGGCCCGGAATAGTTCGGGTCATAGTTGGCCTGGATCATGGTCATGCCGTTGCTACCTTTTCGACTTCGGCTTTTCTTGCCTTATACGCTTTCATTAGGTCTTGTTTGTGGGCGTCGGTTAATCCAGCATCGTTTCCATTTTTGTCTTTGCCGTTGCGAATGGCGGCTTCCATGGCCATCCAGTTAGCACCAGGGCCAGCGTTTTTAATTTTGGTTTCCCAGATATAAAAGGGCCCCGTTTTAATGTCTTTTTCGACGATCTCTTGAGTGCGCTTGAATTCCGGGCTAGGCGTTGGCCGGGGCTTTGGTGCAGGCTCTGACCCACGGGTCAGGTTCTCGGCGTTCTCTTCCTTGTCATATAACGGCAAACCAAACTGGTTGCCGAACGTCCGCAAGGCTCGCTTGATCGCGTCGGTCTCTGCACCTTTAACGGCGTTTTCATGGTCGTGGCTGTTGTCGCCTCCCCAGCCTTCACGGGTAACACCACCGGCACGGACGCGAACGCGAGCGATGTAAGTGGGTTGTTTTTCGTTTACACATTTCATTTCAAGGGTTTCACTACTCCAGCCATCGAACCCGAAAATTCGATTGGCTTCTGAAATGGCGTGTTCGCCGGAAATGTAGTCAAGCGTGCGACCTCCAGCACCCTTGCGCTTTTTGACGTTGTTGAGGTCAAGCGGTGCAGCCAAAGATTCCTTGGCGGCTTGATCTAGAAGAATCGTGGACATGTCCATTATTTGAAGGCCCATGAGGGCAGTGAAAGGGTTTGTGGTTCCATCGGGGTGTGCCCCGGCCAATTGTTAAAGGTTCTGCAATTAGCGATCAGGTCCAGGGCCTTGCGGCGCAGATAACGGCCTTCTGCGATTGCGTCATCATCAAGGCGATATATGCCGATCTGATGAGGCGGTTCACGTTCAACAACTACAAAGACAAAACGCTTCATCTGGGACATCTCCAGATAGTGAGCGCATTGCAGGTGGTAAGAAAATGTGGCCACCTGTTTGGCAAAATTGGCTGGGCTTGCTCCACCAGCGGCCACCGTCTTTAGGTCGACAATGGTTTCATCTGGGGAAATCCAATCCAGCCGAGCTTTCATTGGGAGGGCTGTCGAATCGTCTTCTGCAAAAAAAGACTGTTCAGCTAACCCATCAATAAAAAAGGTGTTGCATAAAAGGTCGCCATTTACAGCGTGATTCATGCCTAGGGCCTTTTCGTATTGGGCCAAGGTGATGGGTTGCCGACCGTTGTTGATGGCTTGTTGGGCTTCTTCTTTGCCTGCCTTGGTGTTGCGTGGGCCGCAAACTTGGTAGGTGCTTTCAAACTTGTCAGGTTCAAGAATGAAGCAGTGGGCCAAGGTGCCCTCAATCATTTGAGGGCTTGGCTTGCGTTCAGCACGTCCACCTTGATGCTTCATCCAGTAGAGAAGCTCAGGGGACTCCAAAGCCTGCTTCATGTCGCTTTGGCTGTAACCAGGGTCGCTGAAGTAATCGACTTCTGAGACGGTCACTTAACGTCCTCCCGATCCCAATGGATGCCACCGGGACCATATAAGCCTTGAAGCTCAGGCCAGGTCCGCAAGATTTTGGCCACGTTGTCCGGGTCAGCGACCAAGCCAGCGGTGGCCAAGTTTCGGACAAAGCTGCCGCCATGCACCTGGGCGATATGGAACATTCGGGTAATTTCGCTTTGAGTCATTTGGGGCCTAGAGTCTGCATGGGCAGACTTCAGAAGCGATGCCAGGGGTGGTTGAAGCACTGGGGTTTGTCCTCCTATTTGTTGAGTTGTTCACAGGCGGCCTGGACGCCTAAGCGGCAGTCGCGTTCCGTCATTTGGTCCAGCGTGCCGGTCAGAGAAACGAACAAGGCACCGCCAAACAGCAGGAACAGAAAGGTAGTGAAGGCTGGAGCAAACCACCGGGGATTGCCGGGGTCGTTGTAGAGCTTGGTGCTCTGTAAGCGAACTTGTCTCATTGGTTTAGGGAAGGAGAGAAGGCCCCCAAAGGGGCCGGGGGGGTCAGGACTGAGCTAGGGCCAGTTCGGCCTCCCAGCGGTTGTCGTCAAAGGCAGAAGGCTCCGGACGGCGGGGGTTGGTGTAGCCGCGCTTGCATCCGCAATCCAAAGCGAGCTTCCATTGCTTGCGGCCTTCTTCAATCGTGAACTCCATGGTTTCGGTGATGGCACCAAAGCAGTTCACGAACTTGATCAGGCATCCATCGGCGGTGACTTCAAAGATGAAGTTCTGAAGTCCGTTGGTCAGGGTGTGACTGGAGGTGATCATTGGGGTGGTTGGAACTGAAGCCAGTATGACCCCGCCTTGGTAGGTGACTAGTACCCCTTGTGCAGCTTTTTAAATTGACACAAGAAAGGGGGCCGAAGCCCCTAGGGTTAATCGATAGATTCCAGGAGGCGCTTGCGCTCCTGGGCCAGGTGCCGGTCAAGGTCTTTCACCAGTTGCTGGTGTTGTTCTTGTACCTTGCGGTCTAGTTCTTCCTGGTGGGCCACAAGGGCTTTCAGGTACTTAGAGCCAAGATCCATGGGGTGGTTGCATAGGCCTACCCATTCTGCCCCTTGTGGTCGGTGTTTGGTAGGGATTGTGTAGGTTCGTCAGTTGGCACAGGAATAGTGTTCATCCCATGCTTTGCCAGCAGCCGCTGCGTTTCCATCGCAACTGCATACATTCTGGCTCTCCTGTTTTCTTCTTTTACTTGCTCGTGCTTGACCAGAGCCTGCCGAAACTTGCTGTTCTGCTCACTTATTTGCTGATGCCATTCCTGCGCGACTTGCTGTGAACGCTGCTTGTTCTTTTCCTCCCACTCTTTCAACTTCGCCTCATGGAACCGTTTACGTTCAGCAGCTGCTTCGACTTGTTGTCGTTTTCTTTGGGATTGATACTTCCATTGGGCAATGACATGGCAGAGCAGCTGTTTGGGATCTAGGTAATAGTGAGTCTTGCTTTTCTTGCCTGGTTGATAGCCAAAATATCCCCTGGGCATCGCGCCAATGCCTTGATGCTTGTCCCATGGCTGCTTGTCACCTCGCCACATAGCCCGGATAATTTGGTCGCTTATATCTTTGGCGGCGCGTTTCTTGCCCATGCCAAAAATTTTTTGCTGAACAATCACACGGCGCACCTCTACAAATGCTTCGTATTCGGGCAACCATCCCCGTTCTTTGTAGCCCTGCAAAATTTTTTGGATGCGTTGCATCTTGATCTTCTGCCTTGCAGTTGCGCGTCTGCTGATCTCGTCATTAACAAACTTTTGCAAGATCTCTAGTTCGTAATCTGTGCAGCCTTTAAGGGATGCTCCATCCTTAAGGATTGCCGCAGGCCTAACGGCAAATTTCTCAGTCCTTACGATTGGCTCTTGCTTGGCTTGTTTCGACTGCTGTTTGAGGGTCTCTAGTTCCTCATGCCATTTTTGATATTTGTCTGGGTGGTGGCCCATCTGAGTCATCTTGTCGTGCAAAAAGGCACGACGTTTCTGAATCCTGTCCTGACCATTGCCGTGGTCGTGGTCGTACATGGGATTCAGGTATCTGTTTGGTTTACTCATTGCAGTTCCTCCCGAAGGTTTTCGATAGCGGCCAAGATCTCGTCAGCGCTGCCCTCGCCAACGTGGCTGATCAACAGCAGGTCTCTACGGGTCAAGGCCATAACAGCCCCGACGTTTTTGTAACCACGCCGCCATAGGGCGTTATGAGCACGGATTGGCAGCATCAGCCGATCAAGCGGCATCTCATGCAAGCTTTCTTGCTTTGGAGGCTCTAAGGCCTCGCACAATTCGCGGATGTCTTCGCGGGTTAGGGACTGGCCCTCTGGGGTGTCCCAAGCCATGACCCCATTGGCCAGGTCTTCACGGATCAAGCTGGCCAGGTAAGACAGCTTGGGTTTAGTCAATTCCATAAAACAGGGGTGGATAAGGCCGGGGTTGACAAGCCTGCGCCCATAAGTTGGCGACTCCTCTCTGTTATCCCCGGAAAGGCCTAAAGGCCTCAGAACTGAGCAGCAAGGCCGGTGGCCAAGTGCTTGAAAAAGTGGTGGAAATCGCCGTTGCGGAAATCCAGTTGCTGAAGGATGCCGGTGATCTGCTGGCGCTCTTGGCCCTTAGTGCTGAGGATGCGATCAATCACAACGTCGGTGGTGATGATGTGTGAATCGCCGGTCACAGGGCTGGTGACCTCGTAGGTCTTGATCGTGAAGTCTTTTTCAACGAAGAAGGTAGAGAGGTTCATGGGGTGGTTGACTGAACTAAGCTAAGTATGGGCCCAGGTGGTAGCCAAGTAGTAGGGATTATGCAGCTTGTTGAGTTGGCACAACCCCTAAGGCTGAAGGCCTCACCAATGACGCTTGGTGATGGTCTGGGTTTTGGCCTTGCCTTCTGCCCAGTCCCAAAAACGAACCTCACGGCCAGTCGAAAACTGCCCCCAAAACGGAAGAGCTGTCTCGCTGTCCCAGAAGTTCATGGCGCAATTCAAACTATGCCAGACCAGCTGGTCAGGATCGACGTGGGCCACAACCTCCATAACTTGATTCATGGTCTTGAAGACCAAGGACTGGCCATCAGGAGTGCGGAGCGTGAAGCCAAGAACCTTCTGGCCTACGCGGTCGAGCTGAAGAATGAACATCGGGTCTCTCCCGGAACTGAAGTTACTATGGCCCCGATTGGTAGGTCTTTGGTAGGTACTAGGACAGAGTTTGAATTGTCACAGTTGCGCCTGGACGTTCCCCAGGCAGGCAGTATCTCTGGCAAGCACTAAGCACCACCACGTAGCAATCGTCGGCAAATGCCGCCCCAGTCAGCCCATCAAGCAAACTCCGGCAACACTTGTCGATGTCGTTTTTTTTGGCCGTGTAGTGCGTGCGAGCTGATGGACGCAGGTTGCCTTTGGCACCAAAATCACCTTTAGGGCGCAAAAACCGAAACTCAACGGCAACGCTGCAGGCTTCCTCAATCAACTCCCCGCAGGCAGCTAATGCCTCAACTCGTACGGCGTCTCTCCAAGGCCCAAGACGTTCTGAGGCTTCTCGCATCCCGTAACGAGTGCGAATTTTTGAACCTTGCGGTGCGGCTTCAATTCCTGAAATTTCGATCTCGTAACGCATAAAAAAAGCGGGGTGCTCGAATCCCCGCCCGGTGCTCATGCCCTCCAACGCTAATTCATGTCTTTCATCCCGCAAGGCGTCCCCTTTACGTCACTTCCAACAGCAATTCGCGGAACGCTTCAGCCAAATCAACTTGCGGTTCTCTGGGTTATTCAGACCTACGCCGGAGCAAATGCCGACTGCTGGCCGTCAATTAAAACCATCGCTGATGGTGCGTGTGTTTCTGTCCGTACTGCTCGGGCTGTCGCTGGGCAGTTGGAGTCCATGGGACTCCTTCAACGCGAATCACGCCGAAATGATCGAGGTGACAGCTGCACAAACCTCTATCGGGTCACCGTCAACCACCTGGCCAACGTCGCCCCACCGTCCTTAGACCCCCCGGCAGCATCTGCCGTACCCCCCGGCAGGAAATGCCGCACCCCCCGGCAAATGGTGCCGGACCCCCCGGCAGGAGCTGCCGCCGAACTAAATACAAAAGAACTAAATACAAAAGAACTACAAACAGCCAGTAAAGCTGCAAAAGGCCGAAAGCCAGCACGAAATGACTACAGCGATGAGTTCCAGGCCTTTTGGCAGCAGTACCAAAAAATTGGCAATAGAGCGACTGGTCAATCCAAGCCCAAGGCATGGGTTGAATACAAAAAGCTCACCAGAGGCGTTCAGGAGCGCCTACAAGGCACTTTGGCCGCTTCGTTGAAGGATCAGGCCAGAGGGGAGCAAAAGGGCCGGTTCCTGACCTGCTACCCCGATTGTTTCCGTTGGCTACGTGATGGCCGTTATGAATCTTTTATGGAAACTGCCACAGCAGCCACAGCCAAACCCAGCCACCTGACCCATCCTGGTGTTCAGGAAGGCGATCCCTTCTAAACCCACCCCTGGCCAATGACTTCATCTCACAAGCGGTCCTCTCTCGACCGTGACGCAACCTTTTACGCTCCAAAGGTCTCCTGCTTCGCGTGTTACGACACTGGCATCGTCACCAATGGCGACGGGCTCCTGAACCATTACTTGCCCGATTACGACGCCGAAATTATCGACGGCAACATCCATCGGCATGGTGGCTCAGATTTAGCCGTTATCTGTCACTGCGTTGCTGCTTACGAGGCTCAGGACTACGAGGCCCAAACAACTCGCGCAGGGTTTCGTGATTCCACGGGTGTTCGCGCAACTGACACCAGTGGCCGTCAACAGCCCATAGGCGTCAACGTTGACAAGGACACCATCCGCGACATCCACCGTCAACGTCGTGCCAACTGGGAGGCCACTGCCCGTGACATCAACTCGTTAAGACAACAAGTCCGCACTGGCCTCAAGCCACTGCTGCCTGCATACATTGCTCACGTGAAAGAGCAGCTTCAAAACGTAGAGCAGCTCCTACCTTCAATCGACTGAATGAAACTCCACACAGTCAGGCAACGGCCTGTAATCTTTCGCCTGCAAACGCTTCTTGATCAATCTTTGGCCGTATCGCGTGCAGTTCTTGATAACACCCTCGAAGATGTTGAGCCCTTACCTGAATCAACTTATGAGTTTATTTCGGGCCAACTAAAAGAAATTGATCAAATTCTTCGCCTTTCTGCTCATGCATTGCCCGAAATGCCATTCGCTTCGCATATCAGTTGTAACGACCAAAAGGACTGTTGAAGGCCCTTATGAAGTAGTGCGTCGCCGCCATTGCAATACCTGCGATTACAGGTGGTATACCGCGCAGGAACCAGAGGTCAATATTGGCCCATATTTGCACTGGATAGGTGATCAAGTAAAAATTCCTGAGTAAAAAATTAATTGCATTTTTTGCATTTCTCCTAATGGCTAAAGTCACAATCAACCTGAAACAAGACCAGCTAGACGCCTACAAACGCATCGCTGAGCAAGAACAAAAACCGCTTTCGCATGTCGTCATTGACCACTTAACCAATTCGGATTTCAAACCCTCCACTTCACAGCTTTACAAGGCCGCAGCCGACGTTCATCGCAAATACAAAGGTTTTCTCTCACGCGATCAGGCGTTCCATATAACCTCTGTCGCCATTAATTCACTTCACCAAACTTCCAAGCCCTGTTAACGTCTGGGTATGGCTGCTAAATCGACTCATATTCAGGTAGATGAGCGGATAAATACCGTTTATAAGCTCTTATTGGAAGGAAACAGCAGAACTCAAATCCTGCAATATGGCGCGGACGCCTGGGGACTCAGCACTCGCCAGCTGGAGGAATACATCAAGCGGGCCCGTGATCACCAGCGCCTAGACGCTGAGCTAGAGCGGCCTGAATGGCTTCATGAATCGCTCTGCGCCCTGAAAGACATCCAGCGAAAGGCCACCACAAAAAGCCAATACAGCACAGCCCTGAAGGCCATCGAGTTGCAGGCCCGACTTTTGCGCTTCGAGATGTCATGAGTCTGGTTGATGATGTTGTAGGTAGTGAACCGCTGCTAGCTCCGATCCTTGAGCTGCAGCGATTCAGCAAACCGACCACCGCAGAAGTTCTGCAGCGTGTTCAAGCGGAGTTGCTTCCGCATCAAATTGCTTTTTGCCAGGACACAGAGCACCGCAAACTTGGCCTTGTGTGTGGATTTGGAGCGGGCAAAACCTACGGGTTGATCTGCAAAAGCCTTCACATGGCGGCCCTGAATGTGGGCCACGTTTCTGCCCTGTTCGAACCCATTGCTCCCATGTTGAGGGATATTCTCATGCGTCAGATGGATGAGCTGCTTACAAAATTTGAGATCCCTTTTGACTTTCGTGTGAGCCCCTTGCCGGAATACCGCATCCATTTTCGCGAGGGCTCACATACCATCCTTCTTCGCACCATGGAAACGGCCAATCGCATCCGTGGCCAGAACCTTTGCGCTGTTGGGTTCGACGAAGCCGATACAGCAAACAAGTCAGTTGCGACCCAAGCCATGCGGATGGCATTGGCTCGCCTGCGCTCTGGCAATGTCCAGCAGTTCTATGCGGCCACCACACCAGAAGGCTTCGGCTGGGCGTTCGACACCTTTGAGAAAAACGCAGGTGATGACACTGCGTTAATTCGCGCTAAAACTACGGACAACCCCTACCTCCCAGAAGGGTTCATTGATTCTTTACTGCAGAATTACCCAGAGCAACTCATTCAGTCTTATCTGAACGGAGTCTTCGTAAACCTGAACACTGGCCAGGTTTACGACCGTTTCGACCGAGCGAAGCACGTCATTGAGACGGCCCCGGTCAATTTGGACAATGAGCCACGCCACTGGGGTTGCGATTTCAATATTTCTAATTGCAACGCTATTTGTGGTGTACGCCTGGGCAATTCATTTCTTCTAATCGACGAAGTGAAAGCCCATGACACCGATTCAATGGCAAAAGCCATTAAAGAAAAATCAGCTCACTTACAAGTTCCTGTATATGTTTACCCTGACTCATCAGGCGCAAACCGCAGCACTAATGCCGCGAGAACAGACATTGAGCTGCTGCAAATGGCCGGGCTCACTGTCATAGCAGGCAAAAGCAACCCACTAATCAGAGATAGAGTGGCTGCTCTGCAGGCGTTGCTAGTGAACGGAAAGGGCGAAGTCCGTTTACAGATCCTTGCCAAGTGCGAAAAGATGATCGAGTGCCTGGAGCTACAGGGTTATTCAGAGCGCAATCCTCAGCAACCTGATAAGGAAGGTGGCTATGACCATTTAACGGACGCGCTGGGCTACGCCGTTTGGGCTCTATACAACCCGCTACACATTCGGGCCGGGCGTGGCACTGGAATCCGTGTCTATTAATATCAAATTATTGGTAGGGGCTTAGCCGTGTATTCATCTGGGATTGGTGGCGCTAAGCGTGTTGGCAACGTCAGCACTGTTGATTCGCCCAACCAGGCGTACATGAACATGGCTGATCATTGGGGCCTTCTGGAAGTCCTGTTATCGGGCACTTACGGCCTGCGCAAGGGTCACAGAAAATTTCTTCCGCAGTATCCACGAGAAGACGACCTCAGCTATGACAATCGTTTAAAAATCAGCTGTCTCAGCCCCTTCTACGCTCGCATCGAAAAAATGTTGGCGGGCATGTTGACCCGCAAACCGGTCAGATTGACCGACGTAAGTGACACGATCACAGAGCAGCTGTTTGACGCAGATTTGCAGGGCAATGACATCACGCAGTTTCTCTATGAGGCAACAAGAATTTGCCTGCGTTATGGCCATGTAGGTGTTCTGGTCGATGCTGCGTCTGATGGCAGCGGCAGGCCGTACTACGTTCGCTATACGCCAAGAGACATTTTAGGCTGGCGAAGTGAAATTATTGACGGCGAACAGAAGCTGACTCAGCTCCGTTTATTTGAAACGATCACTGAGCCCGATGGTAAATACGGGGAGAAGTTAGTTGAGCAAGTCCGAGTCCTGACACCTGGGGCTTACGAAATTCACCGCAAGGAACAGGACGGTGAATTCAAGCTGTTCGACGAGGGCACAACCACTGTCAAACAAATTCCGTTTGCGGTGGCATATTCCAACCGCTTTGGCGTGCTTGAGTCGCGGCCACCAATGAATGACATCGCAGAGCTAAACCTTAAGCACTATCAAGCCAGCTCTGACCTCAGCAATCAGTTGAGAATCAGTGCGGTGCCTTTCTTGGCTATCTACGGAATGCCGCCTAGTGCGGAAGAAATAACGGCTGGCCCATCGGAGGCCATGAGTCTGCCAACTGATTCCCGAGTTGAATTTGTGGAGCCATCTGGCAACAGTTACGAGGCGCAGTTCAAGCACCTAGACCGGATCGCGGAAGAGATCAACACGCTGGCGTTGGCCAGTGTCCTGGGCCAAAAGCTGTCAGCAGAAACGGCTGAGTCGAAGAGGATAGATCGCAGCCAGGGCGACAGCACCATGATGCTGATCGCGATGCAAATGCAGGATCTTTTGGATAACTGTTTGCGTTTCCATGCCGAATATTTGAACGAAAGCCAGCCAGGTACGGCTTACGTCAATCGGGATTTTTTGGGTCAACGTCTACAACCGCAAGAAATACAAGCATTGCTGCAGCTTTACACTGCCGGAACTATCACCCAGAAAACCTTGCTCGAAGAACTCAGCAAGGGCGAAGTGCTTGATGATCTGGACGTTGAAGAAGAGCTTGAGGCGCTTGAAATGGGCGGTCTATCAGGCACGCAGGAGCCTGAACCAGAGGAGGAGCCAGAAGAAGATGATGAAGATACGCTGCCAGAAGAGGATGAGGACGTAGAAGATGTGGCGGAATAAACCGGAGCGTCGAGAACGGAACTTATTTGTGTTCCAAGGCAGTTGTGTGGGCCCACATTTCGGGATCGTAAGAACTACTTGGTACGACAACGGCCAAATCAGCGGGATACAAGAAACAAGGCTGAGGGAAAGCCCTGACTGGGTTGTTAATACAGCCAAGTTCACCGCAGTAGTGGGCACAGCATTGCGGGAAGGTGCTGACGTGTCTGTCTATGTGGATTGTGACCCTGCCGAATTGGGTTTGGAGGGTTTGTGACTGCATCGCCTAGTGCTGCTGAACAGCGTAAATTCCTAGACAACACCATCAAGCCTGGTGGCGTTGCGGGTGTGCCTGAGAGCTACTACCGCAAGGCGTTGGATCTGAACCGCTTCAGTAATGGCGTAGCTAACAAGTTGTTGGAGTCTTACCGGCGGCAGATCGTCAAAGCGGTAAGAGAGCTAGAGCGCATCGACAAGATGCCTAGTAGCAAAAAGCCGCAGTTCAAAGCTGCACGAATGCGGGCCCTGATTAAACAAAACCTGGACGCCATGAAGCAGTGGTCTGGGCAGAGCATTAATGAGTTAATCCAACAGCTGGACGGTTTGGCTGATGTTGAGGTTGCGTTTGCCAGAGCGGAACTGCAACGGGTAGTGCCTGCAGCGGTTAAGACCCAGGTGCGGACGGTCGAGGTCACTGAGTCTTTTGCCAAGGCTGTGGTGAAAGCTGACCCATTGGATGTGGGCACCAACCTGTTACAGGACAGCTTTGAGGAGGCGGTAAAGGGGCCAGGTGCAGTGATGAAGCTAACGGCACGGCAGGGCGCTGTGATTCGGATGCCTGATGGCACCAGCATCGTGAAGGCATTTCGCGGGCTGGCTGAACGCCAAGGCGATCTGTTCTCGCGTGCGGTGCTGGATGGCTTGCTTACGGGTGAAAGCACAGAGTCGATTGCCCGGTCTTTGTATGGAGAGCTGGGCTTTTCGACTGAGGCACTTACCCCACGTCAGGTGGCCTTGGCCCAGCAGGGCAACGCCTGGAAGATGGCAAAACATCAGGTACGGACGTTGGTGAGGACCAGCGTTAATGCCACGTCAAACGCTGCAAGCCTGCAGGTCTATAAGGCCAATCCAAACCTTACGAAAAAGTACAGATGGATTGCCACGCTGGATAGCAACACCACGGCGATCTGCCGAAACCTGGATCAGAAGGAGTTCTTCTACGGCAAAGGGCCAACACCGTCAAACCCACCACATTTCGGTTGCAGATCCACGACTGTGCCGGTGATTGATTACGCGGGCGCATCGAAGAAATTTGGGATCGATATTCCACCACCTAGTTCAAAGATTGGCTATCGCCCGACTAAAGAGGGCACGCCGTCTAGTGCAGACCCCAAAGGTGGCCGGGTGCCTGTTGGGACAAGCGCAGCACAGCACCTGTACGACCTACGGGGTACGACTAAGGCGGGCAAGAAATCAAGGTTTGATGCCAGCCCTGCCCAGGCCCGGATGCTGAACGGTGGCAAGGCAACGCCTGGGGCATTTGAGAAGGCCCGTTATTACAACCGCTTAGCTGATCGCTATGGCCCTGATGGGGCGATGAAACGGTTTATGCGTGAGGACGGCTCAGAGGTAAGCCTTAAACAGCTGCGTTCCCGCTATGGGGAACCGGACAAGATCACAAAGAGCAAGAAAGCTGCGGCCCCTAAAGCAAAACCCACGACAAAAATTCTTACCAAGAATGAAAAGATCGCCAAGCAGGTGATGCAGGATCCAGCTTTAAAAAGCGATAAGAAACGCATCGAGGCGATGGTTGATAAAGGCGTGCCGAAGGGTACGGATTTTGTCGGCTTGATTGCTGATGCCAAGCAAAAGTCAGGGCTGAGTACCACTGAAAAGTTTGCAAA
>Ga0181411_1000249_pt1 | contig 18813 bp, 33 predicted proteins | sample 34SPOviralmetaG_FD_130114 | JGI IMG/M metagenome (GOLD analysis project Ga0181411, IMG submission 130114) | Marine viral communities from the oligotrophic San Pedro Time Series (SPOT) site, San Pedro Channel, CA, USA - 34 SPOT_SRF_2012-07-09 | ecosystem: Environmental > Aquatic > Marine > Strait...
TGCCGCTACCAGTTTAGTTGATAACTTTGTAAGTAGGTACGATGGACCCTCAACTTTAACATCAATGGGGTCAGGACAAGTAGGACGGGTTGTTAAAGACAAACTGCGGACTTCTTTGTTTACACAGAAAAAAATAGAGACTCCCGCACTTCGAGCTTTATTGGGAGAGATAAAAGATCCAATGGAGTCTTTTGTGTCTACTGTGTCAGATCTCGCAGAGTTTAAGGCCATTGATGACTTCTATGATGATCTTTTTAAGAACCACCTGGACAGTGGTCCAAATAGCACATTTATTTCAAAAGAGGCTTACGAGCAACTTCCTGATGTTCTACCAAATGGTCAAAGAAAAACGGAAGCATATAAGCAACTATCTACAGGAACCGAGGGTGTAAAAGACATAAGCTACGGAGCTATGCAAGGAACTTATGCAAAAGAAGGTGCCTATCAGGCATTAACACGTAAGACCGTTCCTCGCGGCACTACTGAAGACACTCTTAATAGAATGATCTTGGGTAACTTTTTGCGTGGAAAAGGTTTAGTTCAATTTTCAAAAACTGTTTTATCTCCTATTACACAAATTAGAAACGTAACATCCGCGGGTATGTTTGCTTTAGCCCAGGGTAACGTAGGCAGGGGAGCTAATTTAGGTGAATCCATCGCTCTAACTATTGACAACATATACAAGGGTGAGATTCCGAGACTTGCAAAGATGTTAGGGGTGACCGAGGATGAAGCCAAAGGAATCTATTTTCGTAAGCTACAGGATCTAGGTGTTGTTGGAACACAAGCGCAGGTTCGAGAGATCGACAAACTTTTGGAAGAAGGTGTCGGAGTTTCTATTAAAAGTGAAGTCGATAGCTTTGGTGTAAACGTGTCGCAAGGCAAGGGTTTGGTTAGAAGAACCTTGGGCAAATCAGGTCTGGGACAATTTCTTGATTCAGCCATAATTGAAAGAGGCAAAAGAATAACGAGTCGTGCCAGGGATTACTATCAAGGTGGTGATGATATTTGGAAAATATACAACTACCAGTTTGAAAGAAACAAAATAATCTCAGCATTGGGTGATGAGTTCAATGCAAATGCTTACGCAAGAGACATGGGTTTTGCAGATCTTGATGAATATGCTGCGGACATTGTTAAAAATGTAGTGCCAAACTACGAGCGGGTTCCAGAGGCAATTAGACTTTTACGACGAGTTCCCTTTGGAAACTTTATTGCGTTTCCCGCAGAAATTATACGCACCAGCGCCAACACTTTGGGAGTTGCTGTAAAGGAACTGCAATCCTCTAACCCTAAAGTTAGAAACATAGGAATGCGCCGCCTAATAGGCTTTACCAGCACCGCTGCTGTTTCCGGCCCTGCTATTCAAATGGCAGCGATGGGTTTATCGGGCGTGGCACAAGACAGCATGGACGCTTTACAAAGACGCGTGGCAGATTGGAGCAGAAACTCTACTCTTATTCCTACCTCAACTAAAAAGGTTAAGATTGATGGAGTCACTAAAATTGTACCCACCGCATATATAGACTACAGTTTTACCAATCCATATGACTTTCTTAATCGTCCTGTAAGAGCAATTATTAACGCTGTTGACGACGGAACACTTCTAGACTTAAACCCCAGCGAGGTGGCTGTTAACGCAGCAGCGGGGGCGTTTGGTGAGTTACTTTCTCCGTTTGCGGAACCATCTATTCTAACTAAAAAAATAGCGGATGTTACAATCAATAAAGGTAAACCTCCAGGAGAAAGTCCCGTGTACGATTTGGGATCGGGTGACTTTAAAAACGACACTGCTTCGGAGGCAACTCTAAAATCTATTGTTCATATTGCCGAAGCGTTTATGCCCGGCATTGTGGAGCAAACTGTTGGTAAAATAGCCAAAGATCCAGAACTTGGAGGTAATATAGGTTACGTGCCTAGTCGTCTTGTTGAAGCTATAACTTCTCAAAATGGTAAGGATGCTAGAGGCAATGAGCGTAAGATGGCTGAGGAAATCTTACGACTAGCTAGCGGTGTTACCGAGACTAAGATTAAGGCCGAAGATATGGCTAAGTATGGATCTTATCAATACACTGACACTGTTAGTTCTATAGGCCAGGTTTTCAATAGAGCCACTCGTGTTAAAAATGGGATGGACCCAGAAAACATTAAAAATATTTACAGGGAAGTTAACGAAAAACTTTTCCGTGAACAAAACCGCATGTACGGTTTGGTAAAGGACATGAAAGCATTGGGCTTTAATGAAATAGAGATTCGTAAAGCGTTAAAAGAAAACGGAGTGGGTGACGCCACTAGACTTATAAAAGGTGAGTTTAGTCCTAAAGTAATTTCTCCTGAAATTGTTTCTGATGCCAGAAAAACTACAAGAGACTATGGCGGAGAGTTTCCTATACAAGAGCTTAATGCAATACGTAAGTCATTACTACGACGTCCGCTGACCGGGAAACCACTTGAAATAGACGATGGAGATCAATCCGATCTTGACTTACTTAGCTCTGTTGAGACACAATCTGAACCTACATTACCAATTGCTGCTACGGCCAATCCTCCGGCGGTAGCGCAAGTGGGAACCGCTGCTTCCCCTTCAGCGGTTCCCGTTCCTATTCAACAAATTACGGCACAACCGCCAACTGATTTAGCATTAATGGGCGGAGATCCACGGACTGTGCAATTAGCACAACGTATGCAACAACGAGGAATATCATGAATATAGACGTGCTACGTAAAGAGATAGCCGAAGACGAAGGCTGTAAGTACGAAATTTATTTAGACCATCTAGGTCTGGAAACAACGGGCATCGGTCACTTGATCCTCGAAGGTGAGCCAGAGTATGGCAAGCCTGTGGGTACAGTGGTCGAGCAAGATCGTGTCAATCAGTTATTCAAGCTTGACATGGCAATCACGGTTGACGAGTGCAAAGTTTTGTACGACGACTTCGATGATCTGCCAGAAGAGTGTCAGCATATAATTGCCAACATGATGTTCAATATGGGTAGACCTCGCCTATCTAAGTTCAAAGGCATGAAAGCGGCAGTCGATGTACGAGATTTCAAACGCGCAAGCGAGGAGATGGTCGATTCGAGGTGGTACACGCAGGTAACTAACCGCGCAAGGCGTTTGGTCAACCGTATGCTGGCACTTGCAACTGACTGAAATTATTAAATAATAATACGGCCTCACGTTGAGCTCGTTTAGACTCGACGTGTGGTAGTACCTTTACCTCGACGAGAGACGAAGTTTTATCCGACCTCACCCCAGTTGTCGCCCATTTCTGCGTCAACCTCAAACGGTACGTTCAATCCCTCGACGCATGTTTCCATTATCTCTTTAATTCTTTCCACCTGGTCCTGAGATTCTATGTTGAAGCACAGTTCATCATGAACTGTCAGCATTGGTAGTAGTCCCTCGGCGTAGCAATCGACCATCGCCTTCTTTGTTTGATCGGCACTCGAACCTTGGATTAATTTATTTAAGGCTTTGTACGTAAATGCTCGCCGTATCATACCCCGTCCACCGTACTCTTCTACCGCGGCTTCCAGCTTCATTGCTTTGTTGTATCCAAAAGACTTTGGCTCCCACATGTCGAAGTGACACTTACGTCCCAACCATGTGCGTATGACACCTTTTTTAGAAGCTCGGTCCGCGGTCATGTCCGCTATACCTTTTACGAATGGAACCCGGTCATGATACTTACTAAGAAGAACCTTGGCATCTTCCTCTGTAATATCCATAACGCCCGCAAGCTTCTTTCTACCCATGCCATACATAATACCAAGGTTGACAGTCTTGGCTTCCTTGCGGGTAATGCTGGCTATGTCTGCCACCATCTGATGGAAATCAGCGTTGCCACTATTATACATTTCAACTACACTATCGATCTGAGGGTGACGGTTTGCACCAGTCAACTGAGCACAGTAGTGCGCCAACCAACGGGGCTCCTGAGACGCATAGTCAAAAGATCCCCACTTGCAACCTTCCTCTGGTATAAACAAGCCCCTAATCATAGCCTTGATCTCGGGATCTCTGGCTGGAATTTGTTGAAGGTTAGGGTTGGATGAAGAAAATCTACCCGTTACAGTTCCCCCATCATCAGTGCGAAGTGGATGAAAGTCACAATGAATACGGCCTTTATGAGAATGATTAAGTATTGTTTCAACAAATGTGGTGTTGGCCTTGTTAAACTCTCTAAGGCGTACAATCTTTTTCGCAATAGGATGCTCGTGATTAGAAAGAAAGCTCTTTGTAAAGGAGGGAACATCCGTGCCTTCTGTCCTGTTGTAGGAAAGCCCAAGCGCATCGAACACTCTTGCTACAGATGTAGCGGCCCAAGGTTCAACAACGATGCCAGTCTCTTCCTTTATTTCTTTAAGTAAAAAGTCTTCTCTTTTCTTAAGTTCTTTTTTGACTCGCTCTGCCTTGTCAGTATCGACTCGAACACCTTTTTGTTTCATGTCCAACAGGATAGGGATAAGACTTGACTCAAGCTGGAATATACTTGAGACCTCGTCCTTCATTACCTCCACCCGCAGCCTGTCCCAAAGTTTTAATGTTACCGCGGCATCTTGCTCTGCATACCTGCCAACAAAGTTAGCATGCAATTGCCACATACCGGACTTAGGATCTACCCCGTACATCTCAGCGGCGGCGCGAAGCATCTTCTCGTTCTTGTACTCTCCAAGATATTCACCAGCCAATGAGTTTAAGTTATAGAATCTGCGGTTCTCGTTCAACAAAGGGGCAGCAACCATCGTGTCAATGATTTTACCCTGCACCTCTATGCCAGCCCAGCGTAACCAGCCCAAGTCATACATAGCATTGTGCATGACCTTTTCAATATTAGGTGTGGCTAACTGTTTCTTTAACCAGTTAAGAACGATTTTCTCTGGCATATTCCCGCCCGCTTCATGCCGGATGGGAAAGTATCCTACAAAGTCTCCAGCCGCGACAGCAAAACCAATCACATATCCATCGTCCCTGCACCAGCCCGGGCCAAGAGTTGTTAGATTCGGATCTTTTGTTTCCAAATCAATTGCAATGCGCTCACACCCAGTAAGGTCCGGTAAAGATGATGGAGGTGACCATTCTTCATCCATATCAAATAAATCAGCCTTCATCAACTTCCTCCAATGCTTCCTCTGGGGTTAGAAACCACACAAATGTAGGAGTTCCTTCGCCAACATAGGCACCACTTACATTAAATGAAAAGTATTCGCATGCCTCTTCATAAGACATGCCATCTCTTTCAACTAATATTTCAATGCACTTTTCAGCATCATATACCAGGATATCATCACTTCCGCATCTCTCAGCTACGCCAATTATTGCGTCGTTAAATCCATCAGCTTTCATCGCGGTCATTGACAATCTCCCCTCCAAGTGCAGCATACCCGATAATATCTACCCATGAATCATCCTTTGTTATGTCCTCGGCTAAACGTGCTAACTTTAACCCAATCATGCATGCCACTACTTGCTCCGCTGTCACAGGTCTTCCTAACACAACAGACCAGATAGTTGCTATGCGCTCATGATTAAACTTCGCTGGTCCGTATTCCTTGGCCCTCGGTCCGTTGATTAACTCTTCAGCTTTTTCTAAAAAGTATTTTCTGTTTCTCATATCTGAAACCCGTGTTGCGATTGTGATTCAATTAGATGTAATGTTTTTTTAGCGCGAGTGATACCTACGTAGAATGTCCGTAACTCGGAATCTTGATCTTGGTTTAACGCACATGCTCTTGAAGAATCTAAAAGAAGAGCGACGTTATCCGCCTCTCCACCCTTTGCTTTGTGTATCGTCGATATCCGAATCCTCGGCTTCCCCGACAAGATCGACTCGCCCATCCGCCTTACAGATGTAATGTAAATCCGCTCTGTCTCCGAAACTTTCAAGACTTCGTACCACGGAGTTTGCTCTGTTGCGCTCAACGAGCACAGGTTTTGTATGTCTGTTAGATTGTAAGTTACTTCGGCGTCTAGTAGTGACAGCTTTCTTCTGCCAGCCTTGGTAATAACGTTTGGCGTTAATAGCGTTGATAACTTCTTTACTTCCGTCGCAGATAAATACTGACCTTTGCATAAGCGCAACCACACCTCTATTCCAGTTAATACATTGGGGGAGATGGACCAACCGGAACCTTCACGCCAGTAAAGGAATCCTTGTTCTTTAAGATTGTTTGCGATTCTATTGGCGATGTAATTGGTGCGAGCAAGTATTAACCACTCTCCGGTTGTTATGTCCACATCAAGGATATCACGATGCCAGACAACACTTCCAGCTTCTTCTGTAGGTGACCACACTTTTTGTTGTCTTGTATGTAGTTGTTTTACAAGAGAATCCGCCATGCCATGAACAGATATGGGAAGACGATATGATTTATCTAAAATTATTTTATCTTCAGATGCGTTAAGAAAATCTCCCACGTTCACACCCATCCAAGAGTATATGCATTGGTCATCATCGCCCGCATAATATATGCGCTTGGCACAAGGTTTCATAACCTCATGAACCATTTGCCACTGCATGGGAACTAGATCCTGTGCTTCGTCCACAATAAGAACATCTAACTGAGGACAGTAACCCTCCGTTATAAAATCCTGTATCATGTCTACAAAATCAATCTTTCCGGTGTCTTCCTTGTAGTCTCTTAGTACCTGATCTACTAGCTTGAGTTGTTGGTAGTGAAGATTCCTGTTAGCAACCCTAGAGAACTGCTCCTCAATAGATGTCCCCGTTACACGAGCCATCTGTATCATAGTAAGATACGCATCGCCGCCGTTGCCAGGAGAGAACAAAAGACCATCGGCCATCTTAACACCTGCGCTCGCCTTAAATTCCAACCCCAACAAGTCACCTAGTTTATTGTAATCCTTGCCGCCCATGACTTGCCTTGTTCCAAGACCAAGAGTCTGAAACGCAAATGAATGCAACGTGCGAAACCAGGCCATTTGGTTTACATCCATACTTAATTTTTCAGAGGCGCGAGTCCGTGCTTCTTCCGCAGCTTTTCTACTAAAAGAAACAAATGCTATCTTTTCCGGTTGCGTACCGCCTTCTATTTCTTGACGTACTATATTTATTAACCTGGTTGTTTTTCCTGTGCCAGGTGGTCCGAAGATAGTGGTTTCCATTACGGCTTGCCCTCAAGGTCATATCCATCATAGTCCACTTCTGTATAAAAATGAGGTTCAACGACAACCATTTTGTCCGTACCCCATTGGTTATCGTCAGTGCATACCTGACAGGCATCACCTTCATTCATCGATTTGTGCTTGTTATAAAACACCTTCCATTTGGATTTACATCTATCACAGTAAAAGTTAGCTATGTATCCCATTAGAACGGCACCTCATCACCTCGGACCGCGATCCCCGATACTTTGACCTCCTGATTAAAAGAAGGAACCCACCAGACGCGCATCTGTTTGTTTTCCCCAATAGTCGTAGGGAATCTTTTTTGTCCATTAGCTGGACCGTTGTTTAACTCTTTCAGTCTTTCTTGAATCTGCCCCCTACTATACGTGTCAAACTTGTTGTTGCGCAGGTACTTCATCAAGGCTTCAATTTTAAAGTAAGTAAACCCATCTTCTTCTGTGAATGGTTTCCCAAGTGTAATCTCTTCAAATGACTGCGCCTGAACGCGTCCATCACAAAAACCTTCGAGAAGATCCATAAACTGACCTTTGTATGTTAGTTCTTCTGGAACTTCTATCTCGCTCATATCCTCCATCATCATGCCAACGATAGCCTGCCAGTCCGCTGTCTTAAGCATTGGCGGCATCTTATGTATTTGTTCCATACAAGCCTTCTGAAACCTCTGAGGTGTCTGCAAATCATCCGTTGTAAGCTCAACACGTTGACCGGACACATCACAAAACCATACCGGAGGCTCCGACTTAACCACACATAAACCCGTCACATCTAAGCTAGATGTGTGAGATCCAATACCGAACTTCTTTGTCTTACAAAGTGTTTTGTTGCAGTAACTTTTTAAAGGTTCCTGCTCGCACGGAAAGCCATACTCTTTCTTCTCGTGCTGTTGTTGTATCGTAACTATCTCTGATGCGGGCAAAGCAGAAGGTTTACAAAACTTGTTGTTAATCTCTTCGAGTCTAGACTTCCAGTTCTCTGGCTGTTCTTTCTTACAACCAACCGCCGCCGCAAACATAACTGTGTTACGTGTGCCCTCAGGAATACCTTGACCAAACATGCAACTTAAACACGGTGCCCATTCCTTAAATTCCTGGACGGGATCTCCAAGAGTTAGAGCAACAAAGGTGTCAGGTTTTACTGTTCTTTCTTTTACAAGAGCTAAAAATTCTTTTAAAGATGCGGGCTCGCCATCTTCCTTAATAGCGTAGCGGAGCGTCTGTTCCGAATCAAAGTACGGAAGGTTGATAAAGTTACCAACATCGCCACGCTCGACAAGAACCTGCTCCTGCTTTGGAAATATCTCGCAACCACCATATCCAAGATACGATGCAATTTCTGATGCTTTGTCACGGAACTCTCCTGCACTCATGTAGTCTGTGAAAAAAAAGAATATGTGTGCCCCTCCAGACTTGGAGCGACAGACCACGCTAGGAACTTCTATACTGCGTAGCTTCTTATCAAGAGCCACTAGATCAAGCGGATATTGATCGATGTCCAAAGCACCGAACCTACACTTGTTAGACTCATTGATAGGTATAGACCCAACCCCATTGCGACCCTCTAGGTGGCCGAGAACAAGGTCTAATGTTAGTGGTTTGCGAACTATATATGACTTAGCTTTTTGCTTGCCAGCCCTGCGCTCACTAGATATTTGTGTCTGTCCATGTGCCGAACTGAAACCTTCAAACGCGGCCATGAACCGTTCTTGGTCGTTCATGAGTTGCCCCTTTAAGTTTTAAGCGCCTGACAAAGCTGTTAACTCTGTCAGGCTTTGATGTGTTCCCTAAACCCATCACTTACTTAAAAAGGTACGTCATCTACCAACTCTGATTTATCTTGTTCTTTCATCTCTTCTTGTGTACCAGCCTGAGTTTTAATCTCACCCTTCTGGAACTTAGTGAAAAGACCCTTAGCCTCCGCCATAGCCTCCGGGCTAACGGCGCTGGCATCTAAGTTAGAAACGTCATAGTTGAACCACGATCCTTTGTCGTTGGTTTCTTGTACCGTCTTTAACTGCCATACAGTAGCCCACATAGGTGGAGTAAACAGACCCTTTGTGGGGTGCATTATTTTCAGACCAGTACGCCTTGTGTTCCATTGCTTCGCAACTTTGGTCTGTGTCTTTTTCATGTCACAAATCATCTGTTGAAAACTACCGTTTGGAGTCATACCCAATACAAGGAACTGAAAAGATACAATGAGCTCATTACCTGAAGCCATCATCTCACTCGCGCCAACACGTTCAGTATTTCTAACCTCCGGTGCATTTGGTGAATGCTCACCAACATATCCGCCGCCATTCTCACGAATCTGAAACTCCAGATATTTTTTCTGAAAGGCACAAGGTATAATGGTCACTCCAGTATCAGCGTCCCACACGTCCCCGGTAACTGTGTTAAACAAATCCCCAGCGGACGCACCTTTAAGATACTTGGGATCAGTCTTCAAAAGTTGTGGTGATAGCGGTTGTAGGATACGTAAAAACGGAATCTGCATATCATCCGCAGTTAAGTTTTCTGTGCCCGCCCCTGCGTTGTCATACATGTCATCCATGATGTTAACAGGTAGAGTATTCTTGGCCTCCGCCACTTGTGTATTTGTCATTTTATTCTAGCTCCTCGAAATCTTAGCTTCTGTTCCAACGAAGACACCGAACGTGTCAAAGTCTATTTCTTTACCCGCCTCAATACGTCCCTTGACCCATGCTTTGAGTGTTTGTGGATGTATGTGAGTTTTCTGTGCAGGATCCAACCCCTGGTCTCGCAAGTCTTCGACAACTGACCCTGCCACATTGTCTTGTCCCGCGTTGAAAGAGACAGTGACATCGTGTTTAATTATGTCCCCCTCCCCAATAGATCGTATCCAAGAATAAGCCTGATCTTTCATGTCATCAGGGATACGTGCATGCACAAACTGTCTCAAGGCAACCTTGTTACCTTCGACAGAAATGCTTTCCATACCCATCAACAACATAAGCTGTGGGATGTCCTTCTCAGACACTACTCTTTTTTGGATTTTTAAATCTTTGAGGTACTGCTCGGCCTCTTTTATTTTATTATCTATATCTAAGGACTTTTTTATTAGATCCGATAACTGCGAACCTTTTTCCTTATCAACATTGTCAAACTTGTTAGCTTCGACATCTTCATCCATCAGCGTAAAAATATCGCTCATCGTTCTTCTCCTATCGTTTACAAAGTTAATGCCCTTCGGCAGTGGTTGAGGCTTTTATCATAGTAAAACGGTGTAAGTAAAGCCCCCATCAGCACACCGCTGTAAAAGTTATTTACGCTCGGAAGCAATTTCTTTATCAACCAAGTAAGCTAACTGCTTACTAACGCTTCTATGGTTTTTTTCTGCCATTTGTTTTAGGGTTGTATAAACACTAATCGCAACAGCAACTGACTTCCATTTACTCGTGTCCATTTTATTCTCCTTTTTAAAACCTGTATAGAACATATCCGATATTGTTGCAGAGGGTCAATAGCCAAATGAGACCAGATCATAGAATTAGAGATGGTAAAAGATCTGAATTAATAGCTGCCGACTGGCTTTTGTCTCAGGGTTGCTATGTGTACCAGCCTTTTCTTGAACAAGGACCCATCGACTTGATTGCACTCTCTCCGACCGGAGAACTTCTGTGTTTCGATGTTAAAACTGTTGGCCGTAGAAAAAATGGCTCAATCATTTCTCGTCTCCTTAAACCCGCACAACTAAAACTTGGTGTTAGACTTTTGTATGTAGACCTAGAGTCAGGACGTTGCGCCTTGTTCCCTCATCAGATCGACACACCACAAACAAACTGCCAAAAAAGCGGTAACAAAATAGCTGTCCAGAACGCATCTAATAGGCATTTCGGCGGGGGGTCAGTTCCAACCATTGACGAGCTTGTTCGCCAAGAGTCTTTGCCGAAAGATCAATCTTCGAGCGAAGAGACCTGACAATATGTTCGTCAACAGACCCCTTTGTAACCAGATCAACATAGATTACTGACTCATCTTGCCCAATGCGATGACATCGATCCTCGGATTGGACTCTGGTCTCCAAGTTAAAATCATTAGCGTAATAGATCACATTGGTCGCGGCTGTTAACGTCAGTCCATAACCTGCGGTTTGCGGGTTAGCTACAAAGAATCTTACATCTTCAAACTGAAATTTTCTTACAGCACTCTGTCGGTCTTCATCGCTGGTATCACCAAAGTAAGAGACAACTGAATCTTTTCCGTACACCTTCGTTAGCTCTTGAACTATCCGTCTTATGTCATATCGAAACCTAGACCATATAATAACTTTGCCAGTCATCTCATCAATGGTTTCCATCAAGGCATTTATTCTGGTGGTAGGGAACTCCACAAGATCTCCGTCGTCGGTCATTAAATGCCCACACAGTACCTGTTGAAGCCGTAGTAGCTGGGTCATAACTGACGGTGCAGAAACAAGCTCACCTTCATCCAGCAGGGCGATAGCATTATTTTTTATAGACATGTAATGCTTGCTTTGTTCCTCGTTTAAGTAAACGTCTCGCGTCGTATATACTTTGTTTGGCAAATCCAAAGCTTCCTCTTTTGTCACCCTGAACGAAAATCTTTCCAGTCTTTCGGATAACTCTTCTAGGTTTCTGTAACCTACGATTTGTTGAAAACTATGTCCGCCCATGCGCTGTGTTCTTGTTATCGCATACCTACCCTGGAACGAGTAGAAGGAAGAAAAACCCAAACAGGAATTGTCCAAGAAACCACACTGTGAATACAGATCCATAGGTGACTTTGTCACTGGCGATCCTGTAAGAATACGTCTGTACAGGGCACTCGCACCTGCTTTTATCAGTGCCTTAGTTCTTTTTGCCTTGGGGTTTTTTATCGTAGTTGACTCGTCAATTGCGAATAGCACCTTAGAGTCTTTCATAAATAGATCGACATACTTCGACAGCTTTCCTGTGGCAAAGCCCTCCACGTTAGCCAGTAATATACGAAGACCGCCCCGATGTTTAACTGCGTTCGACAGTTCCTCTTGTTGCTTTTTGTTAGGGTTAGATTTCCAAACAAAAACCTCATGCTCTATGTCATCGGGAAAGTGTGCGGGAATCTCGCTAATCTGCCAGTTACGATACACCCCCTTCGGAGCCACGATAACCGCGGTGTCGATCTTGCCCTGCTCATACAACCAGACCACGTTGTCGAGAAGAACTTTAGATTTTCCACAGCCCATCTCCATAAAATAGCCATAATGTTTTTTGTCATAGCTGCGAATTAGTGCCTCATGCTGGTGAGCATACGGTTCAGTCTTATAATTAAATTTCATTGTCCCCTCCTACAATAAATCTATTCTTTCGGTTCTTCCTCTTCAAGGCCGTAGCCCAGAGCCGCTAGCTTTGCTGTCTCAAGATAAAAAACTATGTCAGGTACGCTTTCACATGTGGTCATCATTTTTATTGATCCGTCCTTGGCTTCACCCAAGATCAATATTTCAGACATTAATTCCCCAGCTATCTCGCACAAAACAGGAACTGAGTGGGGAATAAACTTAATACTTTTGTCCTTTAAATATACCACGTTATCTGACACGTTCTTCTAGCTCCGCATTCTTTTGGTTTCTCATATCAACGTATGTCAAAAGGCGCTTTCTAGTTTCCTCCGCCTGTTTGTACAAGCCTACACTTAATAGCTCTGTAAGCTCTTCGTCAAGAACCCTGATGATTCTTGCTAGCCCCTGAGTATCCTTTTCCATGAAGCCTCCACTTTTTTAATATCGTTTAGATCATACTTATCTGGATGATCCATCATGTAATCAATTTTTTCAATAACAAGTTTTTCAATATTGGCTACTGCAAAAGACCAGTCCATGTCTGGGTTCTTGTCATTAATCTGAAGAGAACAAACATCACATACGAACCACTTGTTTTCTTCATTTATCATTGAAAAACAACGAGGGCATCTGCCTTCGTTAATCATTTTATTCCATGTTCCGTCACCTTCAATTATCACAATACCCTCCCTGACAACAATCATCTATAACATGATGGCAAGATGTGCATTGCGTATGCCCATGCACCTCCACGCGTCCTATACTGCCGCACCACGGACACCCGTCCTCGAAGTTCATTTCTAAACTTAACTCTGTCCGGGCTAGCTTCAATTCTATTTCATTGTTTGTCTTATACCGTTTATCAGGTACGACGTGATGCTGGCGAATGCTTCGCCAATCTGGAATCCTTTGTTTCATTTCTCAATCCTCATACACACTAGACCTTCGTTGATAGGCATTTTTTCACCCCAAAATATCTCAGTGGTAGCGACGTGACACTGGGCGACGGTGTCGTAGCCGCCCAGTGTCTTTGTTTCAAAGTCCCCGCCGCTGAAAGCAACCAAGACTAGCACCCACTTCATTAGTCGTCATCCAACGGAAACCGATTCTTCAAGGCGAAGTAAGCTGTTTCCATCTTACTGACATCGGACATCCACACATCACCGATTTCATGACAGCACTGAACGACACTTTGAAGCACGTCACGAGCCTCTTTGATTGCCTCGCGTTGCTCGTCATCCAAATGCATAGCTGACACACGCAGTTGCTCATCTCTGTCATCGCGGATTTTTTGATAATGCTCCGCACGTTCTACGTCAGTCATATTCTCAACCATTTTAGTTCTACCCATAATATCCTCCTTAGTTTCTGTTCATAAATTTAGTTAGACTGAAACCCTTACCTGTGGGTCTCTTTTGTTGGAAGTTTTTACGCGGCTTTTCCGCATCTTCTTCCAATTCTGGTGCGTCTGTATACGCAACAAAAATCTTGTTTAATGGTTTCCCAAAACCTTCATCAACCTCGGGGTAAATCGATATCGAAACACCCAGCTTTTCACGACGAAATTTTACGCAAAGATTTTTAACATCGATCCACGTTTCTTGACCACGCAACCTGTAGTTGGTGTTTCGCAGCAAAACATCCTCGGTGTATCTTTGTACGCTACTCATGCTCACCTCCTTTGCCCCTTCCAAGACCACCAAAATACTGTGGCTTGCGTTTGGCTGTTGCAAATACACCCGCCGTAATAAACACACCTGCTATCAACAGGGCGTGTGCTATTACACTGATACCAAACACAGTGACAGAACCGACAGACATTCCAAAAATTATGCACCACATCCATGCCAGTATTTGCATGACTAGATGCCGAGTATTGTTATCCGGAATGTAGGACAATGGGTTACGCTTACTGTCCATGATTAGTTTATATAATTTGATCATCTTCTTTGTCCTCTATCAAATCCGCATATTTCCTACGAGCCTCGTGATAGACTTCGATCAGGCTTTCACCATGCTTGTCCGTCCATTCTTCAGCATTCATGTCGATGGCATCTTCTTCCATGTCCATGACCCACGCTTTTACTTTTCCCATAGCCGCATTACCTCCATAATTTTTTCCATAGGCTCACTCACAAACCACCCTGCCCGATTAGTCACATCAATTATGTGCGTGACCTTACGATGCTTGTCACCGCGTGAAAGGGTGCGCTCATACATTGAGAAGCTAGAACCAATCAGATAAAGAACCTCATCATGATCAGGATTTAGCGTAGTCTCATCCACTTTTGTTAGTGTTATTAAAGCCATTTATTTTACTCCTCGTAAACCTTAAATCCTGCATCACGGCGAGCACCCTCGCCCTCCTCAAGATTCTCAAACCGGACATAAACCTGCCCTTCTTCCTCATCACCGACATAAACCTCCAAGAAATCTACGTCAGATTCTTTGACCAAATCCCAAAGACGGTCAAACAACACTTGCCTATTCATTTTCATGATGGCACCTCTGAAATATTCAGTGTATCCTGTTCATACTTCTCAGGATCGCCTGTGTGCAGAACTGTGAACTCATCGTTCGCAACCTCAATGGCATCAGCCTTGTTGGTGGCAAACACACGAACTGTCTTGGTGACAGTCGCCCTGATCTCAACCTCGTACTCGTTCATGACTCGCTCCCTCATAAACTGCCTTCCGGCCTTTAACGTATTCATGCAACAGCATAACCATCTCCTCCGGTTCTTCGTCTGGTCGCATACCACTGTGGATTTGATTGCACACCAAGTCTGCAAAGGATTCATCAATTTCTTTTTGTGCCTCTGCCTTAGTCGCAAAGATTTCTGGCATGCCCCCGTCTGACTCCCCCCATGCCTGCCATCCTTCGCACAGGGTGTCTACAACAATAACATAAGACATCACTTCTCCTCCTCTACATAAACGGTGCTGTATTGCTGACCACCATATGTCCAACCGCCATCGTTTTCGACATCTATGTCAATGCCGATTAGATGTTCGGTCTGTTGTCTTGCCGCTTCTCGTGCGAGGGTGTTAGCCTCCTCTTCATCAACAGCCCAGCAGGTAAAGTTACGATCATACCAAACCTCAATGTCAATTTTGACATTATATGGTTTTTTGTTGTCCTTACACTTTTCCATCTTGGTTCTCCCTAAATTTACAACGTGTTTCGTAGTAAGCCATCAGCATGGCGGCTAGTTCTGGAAAAAATTCCCAGTCAACAGGTCTGCCGCCTAACTGGTTTTCAATTTCGTTATCCATTGCAACCAGCATGGCGTTGACTTGTTTAGGTGGTAGGTTAAGCGTTATCTCTTTACTCATAACTATATTCCCTTCTCTTCTGGTTCTGGGTACAAATATTGAGCGGTGTAGTGTATCACTTCCCAATTAATACCTATGCAAGCGTCATGACGATGCTCTATGACACTGAGTATGTTCTCTGATTCGTCAACAGTTAGCCATTCGCATTCAGTTCTTACATCTTCGGCTGACCATATGATTGCAATTTCATCATCTTGTAGCTCAATTGTTCTAGGCATCAATTTATTCCCTTCCGTCTGGTTGACAGCAAAGACTTTGAAACAACAGCCTCAATTGGCAGTTTAATAGTCTTCATCTGCTCATGCATCCAAGCACGATTGTTAATACGAATGTGCATTATCCGACGTGCTAATAATGGTTTTCTGTACCCTAAATTAAACTTCCCCATAACTAATCCATCCTTGTAAGAAAATAACCGTCTTCCGTAGGCAACGCAGTAATCGCGTACCGATAAAAATATGCCCAACCATCCTTGGTGTGAATCTTACCAATCCAAGGCAAATCCTCGTCTTCCTCGTAAGCACTCTTATAATTACCGTTATCTAATACCTCGCCATCAAACTTAATTAATGACCCAAAGCCATAACAATATTCCATGTGCTCGACGAGGGACTCAGTAACACCCTCAACCGCGTTGATCGAATACTCAGCAACCCACATAGGTAATAGGCCAAGTGAGTCTTCAACCTGATCCCTTGGTAAATCTCCGTAAACCTCGTCGTTTATAACTAGTAAAGAATTCATGTTTATATCCCCTTTGTCATTGATCCTCGAACCGCGATCCTTTATCGTATGCATGCGGCATGAGATAAATAATAGACATATTATCCCATAACACAAGTATATAATGCACCTTCTATAGTGTTTCTCAGGGAAAAAAAGTTTTTATTTTTTATTTTTTGAAAAAGGTGTAACAAGTGTAACAAGTGTAACAAACCCTTATGCAGTAACAATCGTAGCTGTTACACTTCTGTTACAGTGTGACACTTTAACGACGGACAAGGACGCTTTTTGGTATTTTGAAAAGTAAAAAGGCACAGAAAACACTATGGAAGAGATAAAAAACAAAGGCGGCAGACCTGCTGGATTGACCAACAGGCAGAGAGAGTTTGCAAAGCATTATGTTGATGGTCGATACTCGAATGCAGAGTGCGCTAGAAAAGCTGGCTATGCAGAAGGTAGCGCGGCACAACATGCGGCAAAGCTTTTGGATGGAAAAAGTTTTCCCGAAGTCCCAGAACTTATAAAAGAACTTCGTCAGGACAGAGAGCGTAAATACGGCGTGACTCTTATTAATCAACTTAAACGCTTTGATGAATTGTCGAGAGCCGCTGAAGAAGAAGGCCAGTTTTCTGCCGCGATTAATGCTGAAAAGATTCGCTCGTCCTTGGGTGGTTTGACTATCGACAGGCGAGAGGCAACACATGTCCATCAACTCGACAATCTGTCGAAAGAAGATATTGTTTCTAGGCTTGCCAATCTTCGCAAACAATATCCAAACGCTTTCCCCGAACCAGACATGAAGAGGGTCGAAGATGCCAAAGACAGAACAAGCACTGTGGAAATCGTTGAGGCAACATTTACCGAAAAAGACGCAATCCCAGAGAATAGAAAATAGATCAGGACAAGGTATGCCTGACCTATACATGTGCATGGATGGTGCGCCTGTTTGGTGTGAGTTAAAAATAATTAAATCTGGTAAAGTCAAGCTGTCTAAATCCCAAATTGCTTGGCATTCCTCGCATTCTAGATGTAATGGCGTTAGTTTTATCTTGGCGCACGACCCCTTTGAAGGCAGTGTATATTTGTTTGACGGTGCTTTTTCGGCAGAAATCCAAGGTTCGAGGGTCAATGATCTGCAATCTGCGCTCCTGTGGCGCGGCGATCTGCGGTCTGCGCCCTGTGCGTTGCGAACCTGCGCTTTAGAATCATGGTCTGCGCTCCTGCGAACCTGCGACCTGCGCGTCGCGGCGACGGATCGGGCACCAAAAGAAAAATAGCAACCCACGTAGTGGGTTGCTATTTCGGGGGAAACCCTAGTGTTTCGGATATGATACGGTTTTAACATCGGACGACCAGCAGGCGGTGCAATCGCCACAAAAACCGAGGCCAATTTTGCCAAGCTTCTTTTCGGCCTTGGCTGTTTTGTATTGTTCCAGGCTAATCATCGCGCCGTTTTTCTTTGTCCGGAAAGCTTCGCAAAGCTTGCCAATGGGTTTTGATATATCGGTTATAACCGCGCTTGAGTTTTCCCATTTAACGGGCGGTGCGGCATCGACCTTGTGCGCTGAATATCTGACGACCGCGTTATCGGGCAAGCTTTCCATTTTCAAAGCTTGTTCCCATATGCCGCGCTCTTTCGTAGGTATCCAATGCCGCTTGTGTGGCGTTAGTTTACACACGGCAATAATTTTGAGGCAATGCGCGACGCTGTGCACGTCACCGGAATCAAACCAGCGATGAAGCTTGGCGCGTTTCTTGTTTAATTCTGCGACCATCTCGGTGACGAACTCGGGCGCGTTTAACTTATCCAGACGATAGTTTAACGCCTTTTGAACTGGTGCCCAGATATATGCACCTTTTAATGCATAGCAATCAAAGCAAACTGTGCCCTCGATTTTAGCAAGCTTGCCGCCCGTTATGCATAGTTGAGCGGGAATTGAAAAGCTTGTTGCCGTGCTCATCTTGCTTGGTTTTGATAATAAGTTTGTCATTTTGTTTTCCTCTCGTTGTTATGCATAGGATTATATAGGATTAACCGAGCTATGCAAACCTTTATTATAAGATAATCCCATACGCCCGGCTCGGCCACATAAGCGCAGCAGCGCGGTCAACCTAAATCCGGTTAACCCGGCCTGCGTCCTGCGTCCTGCGTCCTGCGCCCCTCTATATATAAAAAGACCCGACAAGCTTATAGCTTGCCGGGTGAGTCTCAAGGGAGGAATGCACGGTATTACCACCCCGTGCGGTGGATTCTATTATCCGTTTGGATAGTGCTCGCGCCATTCATCCGTGGCGGCAGACA
>Ga0181411_1000250_pt1 | contig 18809 bp, 10 predicted proteins | sample 34SPOviralmetaG_FD_130114 | JGI IMG/M metagenome (GOLD analysis project Ga0181411, IMG submission 130114) | Marine viral communities from the oligotrophic San Pedro Time Series (SPOT) site, San Pedro Channel, CA, USA - 34 SPOT_SRF_2012-07-09 | ecosystem: Environmental > Aquatic > Marine > Strait...
CCAGTTTATACTGGTTGTCCTGAGAGAATGATAGGTAATATCCAAAGTTAGAAGTATCAGATAGATCAAATACGTACTGATGATTTCTAGTGAAATCTAAAGTTGGGTGTTTTGCATAGATGTTAACACCAGCAATAGCATTATTATTAAATGCAGGGTCAGAGTCGGCCACTGCCCTGATACCAAACGTAAATTCCCTAGACCCTATAATCTGATCAATAAAGAATGATCCATTAAACTGAGCAGTACTAAATCCCTCAGTGAAGATAATGTTACCAGCACCGAAGTTATGAGCACTATTTGATGTGCAATAAACGTAGTTAGTTCTGACAGTAGATGATCTAATTATATCCTTCTCTAAACGTGCAGTAACACGAATCTTTTTAACTGATTCAAATCCGACAATCTCAGTGCTCTTCTCATCAGCAGCAAGAATTATATTACCAGAGTTGATAGAAACAACGTCTCCAGGAATATATACAGACCCTGGTTGAACTTCCATGATTTGAACCATGTAGTTGTTACCTTGGTCATAATCCATCAATCTAGTGTATACACTGATTGCTTCCTCAGTAGAAACATGAGTCCAAGTTACACCACCATCAGTATCATCACCAGTACTATGAATAGGTGCTGTATTTCCACTAACACCGCCTCCACCAACTGCAACTTGATAGATGTTTAACCCATACCAAACTCTCTGTCCAACGACGTAGAGACGATCTGGTAACCACTCAGGCATATCTAATCCAGTCCACTGAGGTCTAGGATATGGATGCTGAGTTAGATCAATAGTAAACTTACCTGCTGCATCAAGGAATGCCCAGTTTATTACACCATCACTCGCTACACCAGCTGTGTGCACTGGTGCAATTGTACCTGAAGTACCAGCACCTTGTGCTTGATAAATTCTCTTACCATTATAAACGGTATCTCCTAGAGCATATACAGTACCTGCTGCCCATGGATTCTCTTCTTCAATAGTATCGAAGTATGTTCCTTCAATTTGGTTTACATCTCCAGCAACAGTCCTATAACGATCTGTATTATTGAATGTACCATATATCTTACCAACTTCATACTTATTACCGTATCCAGGGGCAAGTAATGTGCCTTCTGGGACGTTTACAATAGTACCATATGCTTGAGTAACACCAGCATCATTAAACTGTTGTAAGATAGTGCCCTTAGTCAACTTAAGATCTTGACTGAAGGTAAACTCCAATACGTTGTCTATCTTCTGATAGAGAGCATCACGCATATAGAACTTACTAATAACATCAGCAGAGATGGTAAGTTTCTTACCTAATGGTGATGGAATAGTAGAAGTCTTAGTAGCATACTCAGCTTTATTAGTAGTAAATGTATACGTACTTGGGTTTAATGTAGCAATGACCTGGGACATATCCAGAATCTGCAAACCACCAGCACCAGGAGTCCATGCAGATAGTGCAGAGAGACCTAAATCAGCCCATGTAGTTGTAGTTTCAATATCTGTAAATGCTATATCTGTATACTTGGTAGTATCAGTTAAAGTGTAACTATCTCTCTTAGAATGAAGTCTATCAAACTTAATTAATACGGAATCTGAATTACTTGTAGTAACAGGAATCTCTTCACCAGGTGCAGAGTATGCAGTATTATAAGGAGCGATATTGTCTATTACAAGATCATCGATATTACCAATGAAACAGTTAGCAGATGATGATCCACTATACTTACCAGCAACACCTATGTTATTAACACTAATATCTGACGTACTCTGGAAGTTAGCAACTAAGTTACCATTCAAGAATAACTCATATTGATAAAGACCTAGTGACTCTTCTCTCTTCTGGAAGGTAACATGTACCCACTGAGCACTAGCGAATGTAGTCCAGTTAACAGCAGTAGCAGATGTTGCTACTTGTACTGAGTTTACATAAAGGACTGCTTTCTCATAGTTTGCACTATTCTGATCACCATCCATTTCAACCTGTATACTATCACCAGCAACAGGAATAACATCAAATAGAAGTGGTTTATGGTTTGTAGCATGAGCAGTGGTATTCATTGCCATCCATACTCTGAAACTCCACTCCTTATCGGTCATTCCGTAAGAAGCAAGTTTAACAGGAGAAGGAGCACTTAACTTAAGTGATCCATTACCAAACTTATAAACTGCATCATCAAAAGTAGAATCAGGTACTGACGAGAACGTCATTGTTGCTAAATTCTGCTTAGTGAAGTCGTAATCTAGATCATCAGTATCATTGAAACGATATGATGCTATTTGATCAGACTGTTGTCTATCAAGTACTAGGATCGGGTCACCAGAGTTGTCTAATGTATGTGTCTTAGCTCTAAAACCGATATTTACAGTATCATCAATCTTAGTCTCTTTAATTACTGTGCCGTCATACTTCAGATAATGAATAACTGAGTATCTTTGGTTTTGTGCTTCTATTACATCAGTAACAAGTGAATAGTTACCAAATACATCTACATTAATACCAGCATGATTGATTGAATCAATTGCACCACTAACGGTAACTGTCTTCTGCCATTCCCACTGAGTATTAGCGGTTGCAATTGGGAATTTGCTTATTTGTACCCTATCATACTTAGAAAGGACACTATTGTAAACATCCCAAACTAAGATGCAATCACCATATTCATCAACAGTGAATTTAGGATTTCTTACATATCCACCTAGAGTTGGAATCTGTCTAATGTATTCAATTTCAAGGTTTGCACCGTCATACCAGAATACACCAAAGATACAATCATCATTATCATCGTTAACACCAACAAAGAAGAATCTGTCATCAGATATCCACTTAATTTGATTGATCATCTCTGAATCATCAGCAGATGCAATCTTTCTCTTCTCTACAAGGTCACCGTCCAGATTACACTGGATGATCCACATATCATTAGGATCAGGTGAATTACTGTCTGTATAACCTGCAAGATAGATACGACCTTCCTGGTCTAATGCTAGAGAGGTGATCCAATCTCTTCTTGTGGTACCACTGATACCAGCAATTGCTTTCTGCCATAGTAAGATACCATCAGGAGCATTGGCATTATTGAATCCAGACTCATACTTACCTAACCAAATGTCAGGGTTGTAGTTAGCATTATTAGGATCGTACGTTTGACCAACGATATAGATGATGTCATTCTCTGCTGAAGCATCAATATGCATCTTAATAAATTCTGCCTTCTTAGTACCTGAGTTAAGAGGTAGTAAGTTTCTCTCCCAAACTTTCTGGCCTAAGTCATCAAATTTGACGATAATTCCTGCTTGGTCACCGTCTGTCTCAAGGATGCTACCACAAATATAAGTGTAACGCTCTATAGTCGTTACCATGTCATGTATGGTAATGATACCAGCTGCCTCAAGATACTCTGTAATCCAATAACGAGTCTTCTTGTATTGCTGAGGATGTGATACCCTTATCTGAGGAGGATTATCAGTATCGTATCCATTACCAGAGTTAATAATATTAACTTTATTAATTTGTCCAGTATTCTCAAGTACCAACTGAAGTGAAGCATCCTGACCAGCAGGTGTTATCAATTCAAATGTTGGTGGGATGTCATTGTTATATCCAGTACCTGCTTGAGTAACTGAAATACTCTCAACACCTGTTACCACCTTAACTTTAAAGGTCTTTTGGGTATTATCGATAACAGGACGTGAGTTTATAATTATCTGATCTTGTTGTCTTAATTCATGTCCTATATCTGTAGTAATAACACCATAAGGACGGTCACCAATGATTTCCTTCTGGTAACCAATAATATTCTGTCCTTTAACAGATTCAATAATAGCAGATGCACCGAATCCACCAGTACCTTCATTATCGAAGAATATAGTGTCATCTACCTGATATGATTCACCTGGGTTCTCAATAACGAATCCATCAATCTGTGCATTCTCAAACTGAGTAGTTGTTTCTACTTCAATATCAACTCTAGACTCAGCAGATACTCTTGGGAAGTAATCATAGATCTGTAGAGTTGCCTCTTCAGACATCTCTAGTAATTCTTGTTGCTCATTAGCATCAATCAGACCGTCATTGTTACTATCCTGAATTTCAAAGATAATAGGATATCCTTCTATCTCAGTAGTGAATATATCAGCAGTCTGGTTTGGTTGACGATCAATATCAATGTCAACATCAGTATATGGATCTCTATAACGGACAACACCATCAGGGATATTCTCTTGTGTTGCTGCCTGAGTAAAGTTCCAAGCATCAGGAAGTGAGTTAAACTGTGGTCCTAGAATATAAGGGAATTGTGCAAGACCTGCATCACTAGCATCAATAGTAATGAAGTATGCATATGTACCACCAGGATACTCAGGTGTCTTACAGAAACGACCATTATACTGGTCTAAGTCACCAGACTGGAAGTCATAGAAATAGTCGTCTACAAAAGTACCAGCAGCATATGTTGCTATAGGAGGACCATCTACTCTAGAAGGGTTAGGATTGGTTACTTCATCATATACAACGTTTTCTTTTTGTTTGTATGACGTACGCATCCTTCTGATACCACTATTCTGATCAGTAGGATCAATGTATCCATAAGGACCATAAATTGGGTTACCATCAAACGCCCAACCAATAACAGGTGAGTGCTCGAAGTTAGATGCTAATTCTTGGAATTGCTGAGTGACAGGGTTTAAGAATACATTATCACCAACAACATATCTTAATTCTTTAGGATCTGATAGGTGAGCATATTCACCACCAAACTGGTTGTTATATCCAGTGAATACATAACCTCTTGCGAAGTCATATTTGTTACTCTCTACTCCTAATTCATATTCTAAGTTTCTATTCCACTGATAGACTGTAGGTGCAAATGACGCTAATTGACCCACTGCTTCGAGTCTAACAGTTGTTAAACCTTGGGTATATCCAATACCCTTGTTGGTAATAGTTACACCTAAAACACGTCCTTTGTCTTCTCCAATAGTTCCGATAGTTGCTTGTGCAATAGCACCAAATCCATCACCATTGATGATTACGTTAGGTGCAGTAGTATAGGAATTACCAGAGTTGATAATAGCGATAGAAACGATTCTACCATTCAATACGATTGGTTGTGCTAAAGCATTCTCACCAGAGTTAACTTTAATTTCTGGAAGTGAAGTATAACCACTACCAAAGTTGGTAACAGTAACACTTTGAATTGGACCACGGACACTGGCAGTTGCTTCTGCTCCTATTCCTCCACCACCTGTTATAGAAACACTAGGTTGTGAAGTATATCCTGTACCTGGTTGCTCAACTAGAATACGAGTAACTCGACCACCAGTGATAACTGCTTGTGCAGTAGCACCAATACCACCGCCACCTACGATTGATACTAGAGGTGACTCAGTATATCCAGTACCTTCAGTTGTAACATTAAAACTATCAAGACTACCATTTACAATAACTTCTGCAGCTGCATTTGATCCTCCACCACCTTCTATCTCTACATTAGGTTTCGCACCAGCATCATAACCTTCACCATTGTTAGTTACAGTGATATTAGTTAAAGGACCATACTGTACGTAATCTCTTGACTTGTAAGACCAAATAGAAACACCATTAACCCAAGATCCAATTGGAGTACCTGGATTGATAGTTTGACGCTCTGATATAGTTTGGACTGTCCTAGGGAATCTTAATAGCTTCCTTTGGTTGCCTGGGATCAATGCTGACCCTGTAAATGGACCTATCTTGTAGTTTGGTAATCCAGATGCAGCAACATAGACATATTGGTCATTAAAGAAAGAGTTTTGGATATTAGTCGTAAATTCACTAATAACCTTGTTAATAGAGGTTACATCTGACTTACCTCTGTTAAGGTCAACCGATAATAGGATATTACCTGCTGGAATGATCTCAGTTGGTGTATTGATCCTATATGAGAATTCAAACTCGTTAATACGTGATGTAACGGTAAATGTGCCGTTATAGACAACTGGGTTTGCACCGTAGATCGTAACTTGGTCAGAAACCAATAATCCGTGTGGGTTACCGCAAACTACAGTCGCAGTCTGGTTATTAACACCACCAGGAGTAATACTGGTTACTTGGATGAGTTTTTTAACATTATACAACCAAGATTGCAATCTTAGCTCTTCAGCAGTGGATCCAAGGTTTGCAACCTTCAATTTGTCTCCACCGAGGTAGTAACTACCTGTATTGTTAAGAACAGTCGTTCCTGCTTCTGCAATACCAAGAACTCTCAGTTTACACTCATTTGCAGTACCAAAGTTGGTATAGATGTAGATATCGGACTGGATTATGGTACCAGGATCCCAATCTTCAACAATTCCGTTTTTAGACCTAGTACACTCGATGAACTGGTTTAGGGACTTCTCTTTATACTGAACTTGCTCTTGATCATTGATTCTGATGGTACCATTCCTTTCGGGCCATCCTATCGTCGAGTCAACCGTAATGATTTGCCCAGTTGTCGTAAGAGGCTCAACGAGACGTGTTTTGTAAGGAATAATGAAATTCCCAACCAATGTTTCTTCCGAGATAGCCAATTCATAGATTGTATCGGTACCTTCGATGATTGTGATGACATTTTCGATTAAAGCTGATGCATCCGTTACGCTAGTGTCAACAGCGTCGGCATATTGGTTAATTTGTGCGTCTAATAGGTTTACAGGGTCACCTTCTATCAATTCTGCTCTAAGAATGGTGTCTACAACCCAAGTAGCATAAGATGGACTAATAATCTCATCTTTTGGATAATAAAGGTCAACATCTTGTCCAAATAAGATTTTGAAGAGATATTGAGTCGCTAATTTAGTACCTTTTGAAACATAGAAGTCACTAATGTTTTTAATGACCTGTACAGGGTTAACTTCGCTAAAATCAATGTCAATAGTAGGCAAATACTGCCTTCTAAACTTATCAAAGACTTCCTTGATGAAAAGGGTGTCTAAATTGATAACTGTGCCACCAGCAAGGTGATTTGATTGCCTTAAAGCTGCTTCTCCAGCATATATCTCATTATGGAGGTTATCATACTCTACAGGACCAGAAACGCCTCTGGAGCACCCTAGGAAGGCACTAGGAGAGTAACCTGATCCTTTCTCAATGATATCAAAACCAGTAACTTGGTCAAAACCAACATCTACAGATGCTCTAGCAGATCTTGGATCAGCAATGTAGATTTTAGGTGGGAATTCAGCAGAATATCCAGTACCAAAGTTGGTAATGTTGATATCAGTGATTTCACCGTTGAAAATGGTGGCAGCAGCAGTAGCACCAGTACCGCCTATTAGTTCTCCGTATCCATCCTTCCTATCATCAACAATATAGACAGATGGAGCATCAGTATAACCACTACCACCTGTTAACATCTCAATATTGGTAACAGATCCAGATGCAACAGTTACATCAAGGACTTGAGCACCAATTGGGTCAATTATCTTTACTCTAGGTGGAGTTACATAACCCCTACCTCTATTAACTACTTGTACTTCGTATACTTGACCATCTTGGTTGATCTTTGTTACTGCCTGTGCATTAATGCCACCAGCAGGTGCAGGATCCATGTATACAATAGGTGGATTGCTATATCCACTACCCATTGTAAGTACTTCAATACTTCCTAGGTTAACACGACCCTCTCCATCAATAGTAGGAGCACCATTAGTCGCACCAGCAGGGTTTTTAAAGGATATTGCAGGAATGAAGTTATATCCACTACCACTATTAGTGATAGAAAGAGTTTCGACCATTCCAGTCTCATCATTAACTGTCAGTGCCAGTTCTGCTATAGTACCATTGCTATCATTAGGAACAACGACTACAGGAATAGGTGGGTTGTATGAAGAATAACCCTGACCACCGTCAAGAAGGTTAACATCCTTAATACCACCAATTAATGACTTAGCAGTAGCGTTAATACCTTCCTTATGACTAATAGTAACCTTTGGGTTAAAGTCTAGACGATACTTACTACCACCAACTTTAGGAATAAGTGATTGTATCTGACCTAGGTCGTCAACCTGAGCAATAGCCTTGGCTCCAGACCCATATGAAGGAGCAACATATTCAACAGACCTAATATGAATAAGATCTGCAGCTCCGATGGCATTCTTAAAGACAATCTTGTCTTGGAAGACTGTAAAGTCCTCATATGGTACTTGTAACTTGCCATTCTTGTTAATTATTAATCCTATCTCAGAAGTTGGAGTATATGAAGCTCCATCAATTCTTAATGGGTATATTTTTGTATTCTGCCACTCTTGCCAAGGTATAGTATCTGCAACTTTGATCTCCTGATCAGCATAACCAACCAAATATGTAACTCTAGTAAATTCTGAATCATCTCCACCAGTTCTGTCACGAGGTGGTTCGTTAAAGACAAGATTTAGACCATTAATACTATAATCAGTGCCAGGCACTAACATAGTGTTGTACGTAATGATAACAAGGTGCTCTGCACTAGGAGGTGCTACAGGAGTACCCAAGAAACTCATTGGGAAGACAGTTTCAACACCATCGAACAGTGGAAATGGGTTTTCTAACTGTTGCTTCTTCTTATTAAACTGCGGAAACGAAATACCTGGAGTAATGATGACATCAGGACCACGAGTTACATCCTCGTAGTAGATGACTTCATTATCGATCATTATAGATCCATTTTGAGCCTGGAATCCATTAATAGACTCAATTTCGATCTTAGGATCGCTTACACCAATATCCTTAAGTAAACTCGTTGAACTAGATAACTCTTCTGACGTATAGTTGTCAAGATCTAGGTACCTTAACAGATTGTTAAGGATATCATAAGGTCTACCAGTTTTCTCCTGAGATTTATAATACTCAAACAAGAAGTTGACAAGTTGTCTGTCTTCTTGCCGAATAAAATCAGGTAACTGACTTTCGACTCTATCAGAGACGTTGATATTCTTTGTTATCGGTGACATCTATTTAGAAACAGGATTCGCTAACAGGATACGTGAATGTATCAGTTGGATAGTCAATGATATTTAGCCCACCAAGATCACCGAAATTATAACCATTGAAATTGTTAGGATCAAAGGCTGGGATTGCGGTATCATTGATTGTATAATCAATTGGATTGACTGTTGGGCTAAAGACCGTAGGATCATCGCCAGGTGGGATCAAGATAGATCCACCAGCAGGTAATACTTGGATTGGAAGTCTTTCAGTGTCGTCTGGAGTGCCTTGGATCGCAATTGGTCCAACACAGACTTGTCCAGTCGCATAATTTACACTTCCTACAGAAGGATTGAGGACTAATTCAGTTTCATCTCTTGTAGTAACTAGAATTAGGTTTCCTGTACCATCATCTCGGATGTTTACTGGTACTAAGACCTCATTTAGCACATTTGTTGATATACCACTAGATGTTACACCAGCATTAGTCGATCCATCACTTAGAGTGAGGTTAACTAGGTCTTCTGTGTAACCAGTAGCATAGAATGTACCAGATTTGGCAACTGAGAAGGATGGTTTACAGGAAACGCCTGTATTATCACCAGTACCTCCATCTGGATTGCCAGAATACTTACTAGGGTCGTAAAGTGGGTTACCAAAATCAAGACACTGGGTGAATACGTTCCCAAATGTGAATTTATCAAGGTTTTTACCCAAGGTCATCTGTGTTACGTTACCAGATATGGCAGTATCACTGTTATCGACCATCGATCCAAATTTAGATCCGTCCAAACGACCACCGAATCTATTGTTTTGACCATTTTTGTTAAATTGATCAATTGCTTGTAAAATCTTAGTACCAAGTTGTGCTCCAGTAAGTGCAGTATCGTTTCCGTTGTAGTAAACGTAAGATTTTGGAATAATGTAGAAACTTGTTGGGTCAATGATGACTGGTTCAACAGAAGCAACCGAATATTTCTTTAAATCGTTTTTGATCTTCTGTTTTGTAGTCGCATTTAACTTATTTCCTGTTTTTGGTCTAATTGCAACATAGACTTTTCCATAAACAGGTGGATTTAACTTCTCACCTCCATATGCAGTTACAGATGCTGCCTGTGGATAGATCTCTGAGACAATATGCTCATAATCTGTCTCTGTGACTGCCCTGTTTTGGGTTGCATACGCTCTAGGTGCTCTAAACTTGACTGAAAGTCCTGTTTCACGGTCTTCACCGTCTTGAGCAGCGTCTTTTGTACTAACTTGTAACGCAGCAGGTGGTATTACCCTTCCATCAGAGTCAACTATGTTACCAATGTAGTCAAAATTCTTACATCCGTTAGCTTCAACACCATTTGTGCTTACATAAGTGATAGTAAGGTATTCACCATCAACTAATTTACGTCCAATTGACCCATCACCGAAGACTAGACGATATCTAAGGTCATCTGTCTCTTCCAAATAGTAAATTCTGGTGTTAGCATCAGCAGCAGTGACGTTTGCAGCAAGATTATAGGTATCAGTTTCAGAAGATTGAGCATTTGGAGAGATATCTACCACCAAAAGACTCGTATCTACGTTTTCACCAGGTATAACGAAGTCCTGACGTGTAGTATAGTCAACTGTATAGTTGTATCTTAGTAAATTACCTTGATATACAAGCACATTATCGAAACTTGCTATACCAGTAGCACTATCAACAGCAACTTGGATGTCTTGAGTCAGTGTAAAGGTGAAATTATCGTTATCATTGTTAGCAACAAAGACATCACCCTTCCTTAAAGTAGCAAATTCTGGATAAGTGGTACCATTTAGACCAATTGTAGTCTGTGCAGCGATTGCTAGACACGCCCTAGATGCTTTAATAGACCTTGGAGTGTAATTTAACTGCTTTGCTATCCTTACAATGTTGTCTCTAACAGTCGCTGTCTCAAGAAACGCCTCATTTAACGCCATGTTAGCGTTGAATGCAGTATAATATGTGTTATAAGCAAGTACGTCAATCAAATATGATGATGTAGATCCCTCAAAATCATAGTCCGTGAACTCTTTTCGAGTACGAAGGTACGATTTGATAGATTCTTTGATCTCAAAGAAGTCTAACGACGTTAATTGTGAAGGAATTGCTGACATTTTATGCTCTCTCTAGGAGAAAATCTACTGACTGTTGGACTTCCTGTCCTACTATGGTATACTCTATGGCAACTTGGATAGAATTAATGTCTGAATCGTCTCTTAAATCTATTGAAGTTACCTCAATACGAGGTTCAAGTCTTTGAAGACAGTTATAAATTTCACCTTTCATGGAATCAACACTAAATGGATCCCATGGTTCAAATAATAGCTCTCTAACACGAGATCCTATCTCATCTTGAAAAGGTCTCTCACCATACATGGTGCAAATTAGGTTACGTACAGACTGTTTAATCGCATTTTCATTTCTAACCACGCCAAAATCGCCAGTAGAGGGATTGGAGTTAAGCGAAATCGCCAAATCCTTGAATCCTCTACTGACGTACTTCTCAGATCTGAATCTGTAGCTTGCCATTCTTGTCCTAATTTGAGATATTTATCTCAATAAACCCTATTATCTTTTATTTATAGGGTTTCCCGACTATTTTCCTTGACCCCTGTATCTTTTCCTTCTTGCATTACGAGAAGTAGCACTCAATTTAGTGTTTTTTGAGTTTCCTTGCCTCGTTTTCTTCGCTGGAGGAGATTGATAGTCACCGTTGGTGGTGTATAATGCCATTTTTATTGGATAAACTACTATGATGATAGCACAGTTGCATGCCCCCATGCAACCACAGATGAACAAGGGTAACTAAACCCTGGCATTCCGACTCCTAGAGGGTCTAGGATACGTGCAATAGGTAATTTCAAAGCATATACGGTTAAAGTCGTTGCCATAACAATTCTTATATGTCCGATACCTCCTGAATCCTCAATTGTAAGGGTGCTACAAGGGATTGGAGTGGGCGTTGGACACATCGCCTTACCACAAGGACACATGTAAACAATTATATTAGTACATGCTGCTATATGTGGTGTGAAGGTATCTCCCAAAAGCATGATGGGGATACGATTTACCAGCACAGTTGCCCTTAAAGGGGTAACTGGGAAGATAGGTATCATCGGTGTAGGAGGCCACCAACAGGTAAACTCCTTAATTACAATAGAATATGGTATCGGTGGACTACCACAAGACTGTACAGAGTGAATTGTAGACGGTAAACATAGTCCATGACCACTACAAGGTAGTCCATTCAATGATGCAACTGGTTTTAGAAACCCAAATGCCATTATTGTATACCTCTCTCCTTCTCATTTACTTCAGTTCCAGCAGTCCATGACTGATCCTGACTACATTCATCGAAATATGGGTTACCATAATTGCTGATTGCTCTATCTAGAGCCATAATACCACCTGTCAAATAGTTTCTAACAGTCATAACACCGTTATATGCACCTAAGTGCATCACTTTACCATCCTTTGTAACACGCATCCTCTTAGGATTTATAGCAATAGAGGCATCCATACACTTATCAAGTGCTGCACAAGAGTCATATAGCTCTGGTGTATTACAATAAGTGTTACCTGATAGAGGATTCCCCGCATTATCATAGCCGCAATAGACTTGCAAAGGTCCATCACTTGCCGTCACACCACGCACGTAGGTGTCCCAACACTCATTCGGGGGTACTCCATTGGTACAACTAGCAACTGTTAGAGCAGTATAGTCAACAGAGTGCGGTGTACCTGCTGGATCCCCTTCTGTAGGGTGACCCAACCATGTCTGTACTGCTGCACTACTGGTAATATTCTGACCAGCCCACATTTGTAATTGTTCCAATTCTGTGTAACTAGATCTATTGTAGTCATAGGTATTCTCATCTAACCCCACTGGTACAAATACAATGTCTGCACTGTTACCAGGGTCACGGTAACATCTACCTTGAATAGATCCACGTCGGCAATTCCATGTCCTCTTACCAGCATTACCAGGAGGATCTCTCTTTGCCTGTAGGAAAGGTACTGGCATATTCTCTAGGTAGTCCATAAATGCCTGACCCTGACTACCAATAGTCTTTCCTTCTACTTCTAGTGATACTCTAAAGGTTGCTTCTTTCTGCTGTGACGCACAATACTTAAATGGTAACCACCCAAATGCCTTCTGATCCTCAGCATCTTCTTTAAAGTCCTCCTTAACATTACCTACATCTAGGTATGCACACGGCATATCAAACCAACGTTGTATATTGTATAGTCTAGGTTGCGCTACCTCGATACACTTGTCCTTACCAAACGGACCATATAAGTGTGACATGTTATCACCATAGTCATCTGTCCGACTAGCACCATCATAAGCATACGGCATAACCTCCTTTTCAAACGCTGCTATACCAGGTGATAAAGATCCAACCAAAGAGAATGCTTCTTCATCTGGTATAGCATCACTAATGAATCCTTTAGCATCAATATCAATACAGTTTGCTGGTAGGTTAAAGCACAACTTAGTTACGTCATCATCTATACCGTCATTTGCTGCACGGATGTAACTATCAGGTACCTCTACGTACACATTTTGTGGAGAGTTAACCCCCTTTGACGGAAGACCCATAGATGATTCAATGTATCCCATTGTCTCTGGATCAAAATTTGAGGAGATAGTCTGTATATCAGAATCTTCAAACTCATGATTCCACGCTTCTCCTAACATCTTGGAAGTCTCATTGATACTAGCTCCATTAGCATCAGGAGAGTTGTACTCAATATGCTCAGGCTCTACAATCTTAACTACTGGTACGTTTGCTTGGTTATATCCTGCACCACCATCTATGACACGGATAACCTTAATCACACCATAGGGATCTAACTCTGCGATCTCTACCTTTGCCTGACGTAATTCAAATTTCTCTTTATTCTTATCTTGCGGTTGTTCTATGATACCACTGTGTGTACCAAACGCTTTAACCGCAGTCCTAAGATCCTTACGGGTCATACTAGAACTAACGGGTGTACCCAGAGACTCAGACCAATCATCAGAGTTGTTAATACTATCCTCCATTGCTTTAGCAGTGTCAGTAGCGGAATAGTTATCCATCTCACGAGGATTCATAACATGTATCTGAGGATCAGAGTAACCTCTTCCCCCATTAATAACTACTACCTGCACAACTTGTCCTAGATCATCTACTACTGCCTCTAACTCTGCCTCATCTAGTGTGCGATGTGGTATCAGTGCTTTAGGGTTAACCTGCACTTTCCAATAAGATATCTTTTTAGGGAATTCATATACACCACAGAATGCTGCTTTATTAGGTATACCGTATCCTGATAGTATCTCTGCTACTCCACCGTCACTAGATTCGTGCAACTCCTGGTAAGTAAACGGAGTAGGATCCACAGTCCTATTAATATTCTTAACTCTAGTCTCTAAAGTGTAAGTACCTGGTCCTAATGTCATAGAGAATGTCTCTTGTCCCATACCACTAACGTACGTTATCTCCCTATCTACGAGCACTGTGCTACCAGAATCCGTAATCTTCATGTACCCATAGTTATCAGACTCTATTCTTAACTCATAGTCACCCGCAGTAGGTATAGTGAATGACGCAGTATGCACTTGCCATACACCAATAAGAGGATCTACTACGTCATCAGCAGGTTTCTGAGGGTATATTCCGTATGACTTCATGTGTGCTGACCACGGCACTGACTGATTAGTAGGGTTACCTATCTCAACCCATGACCCTTTCTGTGCATTTGAGTTAGTTACCTCTGTGCCACCTGTGCTAGTAATGCGCCATGCCATACAAGCAGGGTTAACGTACCACTTATTATCATTAGTGTTATCCCATGTAAGCTCCATTATACCGCACTTAAGCTCATCACCAAAGTAGTATACAGAAACTATGTCCCATCCATTAATCTTATCTCCCCTATTAAAGTCACCACCTCGTGTCTGATAGCGGAATAGTATAGTAGTTGCCTCAGTATCTACACACCAGAATGATTCATTAACACCAACTGAGCTCTGGTCATGTAGGGATAGTTTAGTCTTAGTAGTCTGCCATGAGTCTTGTTGTACCTCATAGAAATGAGAATGATATGTCCATACAGGAGCACACTGAGGACATCCTTCAGGGTCAGTAGTATTAGGACAGCACTTAGCATTACTAATGATATACTGTGAAGAGAATATAGGACCATTCCAAGGATAGGTAGTATCATAAAGGTAAAAATAGAACTGAGACTCATATGAATCCTCAAACCCAAGGAAACGTGGTACAGCACCTTTTACGGCACCACTCAGACCGTAACTCCACTCGAAGAAGGCATCATTAGATAATGCTTCTACATTGTCTGGGTTACCCCAACCATTAACAGATGGTGGTCCTTCTGTATTAGCACCGCTAGAATCTCTACCCTGACGATACATGAACTCAGACCAACCTGTCTCAGATTCATCATAATCCTGTTGATCATCATCTGAATAGTCATACCAACCAGACTTATTAATACATTGACCAGTTGGACCTATCTTACCAATGTCTACTATAAGGTCTGTAGGACAGTCTAGAGCACGTGTCTTAAATGCCCACCCTATGATTCCAAGGTAACTGTATTCTTTCTGTCCACTGTCTGCTGGAGCAATAGGACTATTATCAGCTAAGTTAACTTCACTAGCTGGATCTGTAGTATAGAAATGATCTGGATCTGGGTGAAGATACTCATAGATTGCTACAGGGGTCTCTGTGCCTGTGCACATCGCTTGTGCATCTGCTTCAGTAGTATAAACGTACCCAAGTGTATCCACTAATGCATACTTGTTTCTTCCACAACCTACTCCATTTAATCCAGTAGGAACATTTGTCCCTGAACAAAGTTGGGTATCGTCGGGCCAATAGGAATAATATGCCTTAAGTGGTACTGTATTAGGTGCCTGTGCTGTCATAACGTAGAACACAGGTTTACCTGATCTAGGCTCAGGGTTATATGCCCTTGCTGCCTTAGACCAGGATTCATTCTCACATCCTAGATCTTTCTTCTGTAATCTTTCTGTGCGAGTATATTTGTGGTCGTCTTTTGCTCCTCTATAGAAACGGTAGATCGCTTGTCTCTCGTTTCCTCCATTAGTTACATTAGTAGGATCATCATCACCGATATAGTGTACAAGATCCTTACCCATAGGCATAGTACCAGGACCACCACCTTCAAAGGTAATAGTATAGTCCTGTGAAGTGCCTACACCAGGATAATCCGAACAGGTGTCATACTCGCCACTCTGAGGGCGTTTAAATACTCTACTAAAATCTTGACCCTTAATCGGATTGGGGAAGCTCCTCCCTGTCTCCTGTATGTACGCTGCCATCTAATTTATTGATACGCTCCGTCAAAGTATTTAGTGCCTCATAAAGGGACTTCATGTTTTCGGGTTGCATGACCTCTATATGATCTAGTCGTGCAAACAGATTATCAAATAATACTAATAGATTAGAGTAATCTTCATGCCCTGGTATCTTATACTTGATCATGTCAGGACCTGGGGGCGGTATTTTTTGTAATGCTTCTTCTATCTTATTACATCTCTCATTGAGGTTTTTGATTGCCTCAGATAGATTTTTGAATGCCCACGCCAGAAATTCTCCATCACTCTCAAACTGTGGTACTTGAGGTGTTACAGTTTCACTTAAACCATGTACAAATTGATTCGCCATTTTTTCAACGCTAATTTTTTATCATGTTGATAATATTAATAATAACCAATATGGTTAACATTATCTGATTGTATCTCATTCTTCAAGAATCTTCCAAAGGATTACAGACCCATCGGTCTCTTCTTCATATTCTAGCATATCATCTCTCAACCAACCTAATTCATCTAATAGGTCTTGAGGGATCTTTATGAAGGCATCTCCCTCATAATCCTCTTCGATCTGTAAGGTATATCTCTTACTCATGTCATATACTAATTGGTATCTGACTTATGTAGTGTTTTCCCTAACTACACCTACACAACTGTGCTGATATAGGTATGCATTCTTATTATACAAGTCTACTATATTCGATGGTTGCTGCCAGACCTGATGAAGTATAAACCCATCACCAAGATAAACTGCACCGTGGTTGGGAGACCGATCCTCCATCTTCGCTGAGTAACCACCTCCCAACTCGGTTGTGTAAATCTTATAAAGAAGGAGATCATTCTTCTGTATTAGATTAAAGTCTAGATCCTCTCCCCATACTGGTTTGGTTATCCACAACCCATTCTCCTCTGCCACTGCCTCATCTTTGAAACTTGTATATAACCCTCTGAAACTTTTTAACTCCCTCCCCAACTCACGCTTTGCGTACAGTTGAATGACCTCGTAGCACCCTGGATACCTTCTACCAGGCCATGGGCGACCAACGAGGTCTGCGAATTCTTCTTCTAATGCTTTCTTCTTAAGTTGTCTCTCGTTTAACATGCGACCCTACTGGAGGAATTTTTATACCCTGAAATTTTTTTCACACACTAGGATACTGTTGTAGGTTAGTGATAGGGATGTTTTTAAATACGTGCACTATGTGTTAATAACTGTGCACGTACTATGTAATACTATCTATCCCCTAATACTACCTCATAACATATACCCTCAGCGATGTAATAATCACATAGTTGTTGATACTGTGTGAGGTCATTGTGTAGGTCACAATCTATTAAGAACTGTGCCATCTCTATTTGTAAATCAGGGGGTAAATTACCTGTGTCGTAAGCATCAAGTAATAACTGCAATTTGGTTGGGATTGTTGACATTAATTGGATGAGTAATTGGTTGCGTCGAGTAATGCTAACTTCTCAGATTTAAACGGTCCATACTTACTACAATTGGGGTAATTATACGCCCAAAAGTATCTCCTACCCTTTTCCCATAGTTTAACATCTACAGGGGGATTAGTGCTAATTGTTGTTACTTTAGGCATGGCAATAAGGGGCAAAAAAGTGTTAGGCGGAAGGGGGCAAATCAGTGCGGGGTTTGTTATACTTTTCCACAGTACTTGTGGAATCATTAACATTTTCTCGCTTGTACTTTGTCCGTGATTGTTGTCTCTTTTCTCTCAAAGATTTAGGTCTATTTGATGAATAGAGGTCATTACGTTTGTGTGTCCTACCCATGGGGATTGTGCTTACATTGTTAATAATAACCGAAAACGATTGCAATGTCAAGGGTTATACTGAGATTGACATAATCCTTAGCAATTGTTGACAAAAAAATCTCGCTATGTTACGCTCTAAGATAACACTAACTAGAGTCCATATTACACGAAGTAAATAACACGTACCTATGTTTATTAATACATTTAATTAATACACTGTTTTCCACAAGTATGTCTGTTAAATGTGGAAAACTGCTAGTTAATCGTGTTTGCATTGTTGTTAATTAGGTTGGAGTATTTAGTGTATTAAGTGTTATTATCTAATGTATAAGTATCCTCCCGCCCAATCACATCTTTCAAATACAATCTCTGGGTTAGTTAATAAATTGTATCGGACAATTGCAGCAGGTTTATTCCAACTTGCTGCCTTATATACGTCTCCATTCTTTACATCTACAAAGCAATGTACTGAATTGTCAGTAATAACTTTCCAATACTTTCTTCCCTTGTTAATTGTTACTTCTAATTCAGAATTGTAACCTCTACGATTATAGTTTTTAATGAGAGATTCACGTAGTTTGTATACATTTTCCTCTACAGTTTGTGCATCGTTAATGTTGTTAACTAGAGTTGATAATTGGGGCATTTGTTGTTAATTAGTGAAGAATGAGTTAATGTTAATTAGTGGTGCTTATAGTCCGTCCTTACATGTTAATGATCCAGCAAATTGTGTCTTGTTAACTACACAATAA
>Ga0181411_1000251_pt1 | contig 18788 bp, 32 predicted proteins | sample 34SPOviralmetaG_FD_130114 | JGI IMG/M metagenome (GOLD analysis project Ga0181411, IMG submission 130114) | Marine viral communities from the oligotrophic San Pedro Time Series (SPOT) site, San Pedro Channel, CA, USA - 34 SPOT_SRF_2012-07-09 | ecosystem: Environmental > Aquatic > Marine > Strait...
ATTAGATTAGATGACCAATCGATAATTGTTTGCTCGTACCTTGGAGGGTTACTTACTTCTGCTCTAACTATCAAATGTTTATGTTGTAACATAATTGGAGGTATTTAGTATAAAAAAAGGTTGACAAGAATGCCTTTTGACTGTATAAATAATGTGTAGACGTTGAAGCAACGTGAACGCATACAGGACTCGGGGGCAGTACCCGACGACTCCACCATAAACACATTTACTGAGTGTGCTTATGATGGGGTCGAACTAGGATCGACTGGTGTTGTAGTGAAGTGGAGTTTACCGGATGACTGCGTTATTGGTCAAACTTTATAATTGCAAACGACAATTATGCGCCAGAAATGGCAATGGCGGCCTAATTTAGGTCACCGGGGTTGATCACCTAGCAACAGAACGATTGGGAAGGGTGTTGTAGAAATACAACATCCTTTCTTATTGAAGAACCGGATTAGCATAGGTTTGCTAGTCTTTTGATAAGTAATATATGGAGTGCATACTAACCGGGATAGCACTCTTTAATTTTTTAAAATTTAAGGAAGAAGATATGCGAATTACAACAATCGCCACAGCGGTCCTTATGGCGCTTTCATCAGCGACATTGGCCACAACAGCAACAGCAGAAGCAACTGAAATTGCTCCAAGATTAAGTTTAGATACTGAAGTAAAAATGACTCACATGGTAGATGCAGAAACTAACGTTTTAACAATCAATCCAGAGTTTACATATGCGGCAACATCTGCTCTTGACCTTTCAGTAGGTACTACATTTAACCTTTGGGAAGATGTAACAGATACAAACTTTACAGATGAGTTAGATCATATGCCAGTGCTAGAACTAGAAGCAGATTATGCTTTAAGTGATGCATGGTCTTTAGAAGGCTCAATGAACTATGACCTAGAAGCAGGTGAGCGTTCGGACATTAAACTAGTAGCATCGTTCTCGTTCTAATTTAGTTTAAACTTTATAAAAAGGGTCGCCTAGTGCGGCCTTTTTTTATGACAAAAATTAATAAATACGTACATAACCAAGGAGGGTTATGAAATTACACAAGTATTACGAACCACATGAAACACACCCGAAGAAAACAAGTATAGGAAGAAACCACAGTAGAACAAAGTTTAGTTCAATGAATAAAGGTAAGAAGCGTTCTTACAAGAAATACAAAGGACAAGGAAAATAACAAATGGAAATGTTTATATTAGTATTAAGTATGTGGGGCAAAACAGCCTCAGACGAATGGATGTACATTGGCAACCAATATGTATACAATACTCCTATGACACAAGAACAATGTGAAAATATAATTAACCCAAGTTCGTGGTCGTTCCATGGAACAAATGAATACTACAAGGTACAGTTAGATTGTATGCCACAAGGTAGCGAATTAAAATAGGAGAAGTATATGGCGGACAAAGAAGATAATACAGGTAAGATGGAAGTAGCAGTAAGAATATTAGGCAACGAGTTAGTTGCACTAAAAATGGTAGTAGACGACTTTAAAATTAAATGGTTAATTTATGGAGTTGTAACTATTGTAGCATTAGGATGGGCGGCAAGCAGTTTTGGACCTGCTTTGTTCGACATGGTCGGCGACAATGCTCAGTAAACAATGTAAATTACACTTAGAAAAAGTAAACGAAACACCAATACAACACATGAAGACGGCACTCAAGACAGCAGTGAAATTACAACTATTAGTGCCTGCTTTAATTATACACAGTGTAGCACCGAGGTACTTCACTAATACAGCAACTAATGTAATGAGGGAGATATTAGATGGAAGACAAAGTAACTGAAGGTGATGTTCAAGCAGGTATAGAATTTATATACCATATGCGAGAACATTTAGTAGACGTAGGTATAGCAACAGCATATTTGTTTGTTTGTTATACAATTTATTTGTTATTAAAAAAATATATAAAGTGAGGGAAAACAATGTACGAATATAAATGTAAAATATTAAGAGTAGTAGACGGAGACACAGTTGATATAGATATCGATCTAGGCTTTGGTATATGGATGCACAAAGAACGTGTTCGAATGATGGGAATTGATACTCCGGAATCAAGAACAAGAGATAAAGTGGAGAAGACATTTGGACTTGCATCAAAAGACAGACTCAAAGAACTGTTACCAATTGGATCAACACAACATCTCAAAACAGAAATTGACAGAAGCGGAGAAGACAAAAAAGGAAAATTTGGAAGAATCCTTGGAGACTTCATTGTTGACGAAAAGAGATGCACTGATATTCTTATTGAAGAGGGACATGCTGTAGCATACTTTGGTGGATCTAAAGACGAGATTGAAATGAAACACATGGCAAATAGAGAGAAATTGCTACGTGAAGGTGTTGTTGCCCGCGATGAATACGATGCGGCTGTAGCACTAATGAGTAAATAAACCGCTAAAATACGCGGAAAATAGACTTTTTACCAAAAAAGGTTGACGTCTGCGCTTTATTATGTTATTATACTGTTAATATGTTAACTAAAATAATAAAAATAATAAGGAGTAACATTATGTCAAATACAGCAAAAGGTACTAAGTTCTTTAACGAAGGAACTCAAAACCAACAAATCTTAGCAAACTATTGGGGTAACGGTAAATCGTTTACAACTTCAGATCTAACTGATGACTTAGAAATTATGTCACCAGGTGCAAGATTAACTGAACTAAGAGAAGAAGGTTTCGACGTAAGAGTAGTTGAAACTAACTCACATGATTCAGTAGGTAGACCAGAATCTACATACAAAATCATGAAAAGAAGAGTTCTTGCGTAATCTTTTACCAAAATAACTTGACTTTTGCGCCTTGGCGTGCTATTATATACAAGTAATAGGCAAACGAAAGGCGCAATAGTATGACAATGAGTTTAGTACGTGGGATGACCACACTCAATACCAAGAAGCGTAAGGCTTCTAAGATGACACGAAGCAGACTAGAACGTTTGCAAAAACAACACAAAGAACACAACAAACATATGAAGCAGTTAGGTTGCCATAACAATCTTATGACATTCCAAGAATACTGTGATTATGCCAGTGGTAACTACAAACCCAAGACAACTACAAAATCCAAGCCTTGGACTTACGAAGGTCCAGCAGTTCGCAAGACAGAACAAGTTCCTAGTTTATCTTCTAAGGAAAGTTTTGCTCCTGCGACTAAAAAAGAATCTATGCAGTATACAGGCGAACGTAAACTTGTTGGTATTGCTATGATGCATAAAAGTAATTTGGTTCCAGTGTTCGCAGACGATGACGACAAGACTGGATCAAAACAAGCGACAGAGATCGCACAGATGCGTAGGAACTAAAGCACATACATAATATGGTATGTAACTTGAATTAAATAAATGATGAGGCACAAAATGAGAATTTTATCTACTTGGACGGCCATTGTACTTACTGCTAGTTCAGCATTTGCGAACGCAGGTACATTTCAAAATCCAAAAATCGACGAATTATACACACAATATAATCAACCACAACTCTATTGCTTGGCACAGAATGTTTACTTCGAAGCCAAGTCAGAGCCATTAGCGGGACAATATGCTGTCGCTGATGTTGTACTGAACAGGGTACAGGATACACGTTATCCAAACACAATTTGCGAAGTTGTGCAAGAAGGACCAATTAAAGAAAGTTGGAAAACAAAACAACACGCAGACTTATCTGAAGAAGAACGAATCTATCATCCAATTAAAAATCGTTGTCAGTTCAGTTGGTACTGTGACGGCAAAGCAGATACTATTAGAGATAATGATGCTTGGCGTATTGCACAAATTGTTGCATACAAAATCGTACACACAGAAAAAATGAGAGGCATCACTGAAGGTGCTACACACTATCATGCTGACTATGTTTCGCCGTCGTGGGCAAAGCAAATTCAATTAGTCGGTAGCATATCAACACATATATTTTATAGGTGGCCGTAATGGAAAAACTTACACACATAGTCTTGGATGACTTTATGCCTCCAAGTCTGCAGGATCATATTGAAACTGTTACAATGTATAACGATAATCTTGAATGGGGTTTTAGAGATCAAACTTCAGGAGTATTGCATGAAAAATCTGATCAAGATGATCTTACAATTAAAGAAACTTTTCAATATCAAAGTAACATCTATGATCACGATGCAGGATCAACAAGCCGATGGTTTGAAAGCATACATCCTATTATGATGTTTGCAGAATATGCACTAGGTTTTAGGACAATCAATATGAGTAGGATTAAAGCAAACACTCTCCTACAAGTTGCCGGTACAGAAGGAACCTATCATCCACCACACATGGATCTAATTAATGACAATGGATATGCTATGGTATACTATTGTCATGATGCCGACGGAGAAACAGTATTGTTTGACAAACGATATAATCAAGCAATGAGTCATGATCCAAGGTTTATGAATTACGGTGCATATACTTTAAAAGAAATAGCACGTATTACACCAAAGAAAGGAAGAGCAGTTCTTTTCCATTCTAATCGTTTTCATGCAAGTTCAAACCCTGTGGTTGCACAAAGACGTGTAATAATTAACCACGTTTTTACTACAGATGACAACTTCTTAACCAAAATAGATTGACTTTTGCGTTTTATTATGTTATGCTTAAAGCATAATATAAACAAGGCTCAATAATAGGAGGCACATTTATGGAAACGTTTAATACGTTTAAGGACTTTCTTAGCCAAGAGTGGACTAAGACTGTAGAGTATCAAACCCAATCGTGGGCTGATGCTAAAATTCAACTTGCAACAAATCAAGAACAGGTTAAAGAATTGTTCGATAAGGTTGTTGCACCATTTGTAAACTAATGAGGCATAAAATGAAAGGCTTATTAAAAACAGTGGCAATGGTAGGACTACTTGCAGGTTTAGGTGCATGTTCGTCGTATACTACTATTGCAGAACGAGATACGTATGCTCAACCAAAGTGGTACGCAAAATGTGCCCAGGCTGGCAGTGAAGGCTGGTTATGGTGGAAGAAAGACTACGTGTATGCTTGCGGTTCAGGACAAAGTCTGTACCAACAGGCGGCTGAAGAGCAGATGTACGCAGTTGCTATGAACAACTTTGCAAAACGTATCAACGGCAAAGTGAATAGCGAAACGTCTATTAAGTTTGATAACGATAATAGACAGACTAAAACGTTTATCTCTTACAAAGTTACTGACACAAAAGTTCGTCAGCATATTGAAGAAGAACGTGGTACTTACATCTATGCAGGTAATACGTACACCTTCGTTAAACTTAGAATGCCTAAAGAAGTGTTCGAAGGTTTAATAGCAGGATCGAACTAATGGTTAGAGCAGGATTAGTCATTATGGCACTAGTCCTGTTATCTGCTTGCAGTAGTAGTAAAGTTGACTACAAGGCACCGTATTGTTATACAGATCAAACAATCAAAACAACAAACGGAGAAACTGTAAGTAGTGACACTACATTAGAATGTAGTGACAGACCAGGACAACAAACTAAAATTCAACGGGCTGGTATAGATAAGGGTTGCGAAGAATTTTGGTATACAGAAACAAGGAACGGACAATCAGTTCCGATAAGAGGAGTACGTTGTGAAAGACTTGATGGCAGTTGGGAAGTCCTTAATATTAATGGCTACGTTCGCTAGCCTTTTAGGATGTACCTCACATAGTGTAAATCAAAGTGCAAGTGTAACTAACAGTGTAACAGGTCCATACGGATCGGCACTTAGTTCGGCAGACATTACTTGGCGCTTATATCAAGATTGGCATTACAGATTAAATGATGCTCAAAAATCAAAACAAACACATGCAGTCTATTCCGCACTAGAAAGTGATTACGGAGTTGTACACAAGTGGTTTGATGGTAATGCGTTTGGTGCCGCAAAGGCAGTGCATGGTTATCCGCAAGGTAGTGGATTCTGTAGAGTGATATATACTACAGTGAAAGTTAATAACAGACAACGAACCTACGAGGATACTGCATGTAAAGAAGCAGGCCATGAAGGATGGCGCTTTGTAGTTAAGTGATACTATATAGTAGGTATAATAATTGATTAAATACAATATGTTCTTAGCAATTTTAACAACGCTCACGGCGTTAGCAATTAGTGCCGTAGCAATATACTATTCAATAGCAGGTCTTGTGGCTATATTTGCCGCGGCCGCTGTCCCTATTATGATTATGGGCGGTGCATTAGAAATAGGTAAACTAGTTACCGCAGTCTGGTTACACAAACATTGGAAACGAGCGGCTTGGTGGTTAAAGTCTTATCTCACCGTTGCAGTAGTAGTTCTTATGTTTATTACAAGTATGGGTATTTTTGGTTTCTTATCTAAAGCACATATTGAACAAACAAGTGCAGGCGAAGAAAGTGTTGCACAGGTTCAGCAAATTGAAACTGAGATTAGTAGACTTAATGCAGTTATTGATCGTGCTGATGAAAAGATTATAAAACTAGAATCAAGTGGTACTGGTGCAGATGCTAATATACAATCACAAATTGATAAAGAACAAGAACGTATTGACAAAGCCTTTGAACGTATTAAACCTGCTATCGCACAACAAAATAAAATTATTGAAGATGCAAGAGGAACAGATGCTAAACGTACTAAACCTTACGAAGACCAACTAGCAAGTATTACTGCTGAAATACTACGTTTAGAAACTAGTGCAAAAGAATACGAATCAAAGATTGAAAACTTAGACACTGACAACAGTGGCGTTGAACCTTTACTAGCACAAATAGATGCATTAGAACAAGAAATTATTCGTGTAACTAATCAATTACAATCAACTGAAAAGGGTGAGATACGTGCCGGACAAGCAATCATTGGTGTATCAAGTGACGGGCTATTTGGTGGCAACACTAGAACTGCTCTTGCTAAATGGGTGCAAGGACAACGTGATAGAATCACACAAATACAAGGTGAAGTAGCACAAGTACGTAAAGATGCTACTGCAACAGTAGATGCAGAACGTATAAGACTTGCAGAAGTAGTTAAAGACATTCGCACAGTACAGATACCAGCACTCAAAACTCGTGAACTTACTATGCTAGGTAAAATTGACGGAGTTCGCCAAACTGAATCACCTGTTATACAAACTGCAAGAGATGAAATTCAAAGACTACGTAAAAGTGCTGAAGACCAAGTAGTAAACAGTCAAGCATTAATTGAAAGACTACGTGGACAACTAGCACAAACAGATAAGGCTGTAGAAATTGATGCGGCTGTTGATGAACAATTATTAAAGATCAAAACTGCTGAAGCAGAACTTGATACTCTTACAGAAGAAAAATATTCACTACAGGCAGAGTATAGAAAATTAGAAGCAGAAGTAGGACCTATTAAATATATTGCTGAATTTGTTTACGGTGAATCTGCAGACAATACAATGCTAGAAGAAGCAGTTCGTTGGGTAATACTAATAATTATTTTTGTGTTTGATCCATTAGCAGTTCTATTGCTAATTGCAAGCCAATACACATTCGAATGGAACAGATCAAAAAAGGAAGATGACTTTGATTGGAATTCGTATGAGCGAAAAAGAGCGGAGATGATTGTAGCCAATCCAGGTTATCCGCCCAAAGAGGAAGAAGTAGATGAACCATTGGATGAACCTACAGATAGCAATATACAAGATGATGATGTGGAACATAATGAACGAGATAGAGAAGCCGATGATGAGGAAAGTTTATCGGGACGGAGCATTGTGGAACCAACAGAAGAACAAGTTCCTGACAGTAGCGAAACCCAAGAAAGAACTAGTACCGAGCAGGACACCGGAGGAAGTGCTACAGCATCTGAACAGGTAGAAAAAGATATCACAGAAGAAGAACTTGAAGAAATTTTAGAAGAAGAACCACACGTACTAGATACACCACCAGACAATACTGAAACAGAAGCAGAAAAAGCACGTAGAGAAGATTACGATGCCAAACATGCTACTGATGAATGGAAGACTGCTAAAGAAGAATGGAAAGCAGAGCATCCAAACGAGACACTCAAAGAGAAAAAATTGTTATATATAAAAGGGCTAATAGATGAATTACCGTGGGAAGCAAACGTTGATAAGGGCTATGAACAAAATGCAGAACAAGGTGATGGAACATTATTTAATAAACTTAGGAAAGAATAACCCTTGAGCAAAATAAGCGTTATAACGCCCCCAGACAAACTGTATAACAAAGCATACAGTTTTGTATTGATTTACCCAAACGATGATATTAAGCAACAACTCCAAAATCTAATTGCAGATTGGGATTGTGCTATCAATGTTTATCTATATGAAGAAGAAGCAGTAGACTGGTTATTGGATATTGTACAATCTGCAGATGCAGTTATACTGAATTTGGATGACTCTGATACAGAAGTACGTGATTTAGCGAGTTATTTGGTAAGTTTACCCAATGTTTTCTGGTTGACAAAAGGTGAGATCTCAGTGTATAATAAACTGAGTGTAAATAGAATATACAACTTAGATACAATAGGAGGTACAGTTGAGAAGAAACAATAACAATAACTTTAGAGGTCCACGAGGTGGTGGATTTTCAGGAGACAGACAAAAGTCTGGACTATACGTAGAAGTCAGAAACGGAGACTTCAACTATGCACTACGAAAGTTTAAGAAGAAAGTGCAAGAAGCAGGAATTATTCAAGAGGTGCGTGAGCGACAGTCTTACGTTAAGCCTAGTGAAAAACGTGCAAAGCAAAAAGCCGCAGGTATCGCACGTTGGAAGAAAAAACAAGCAAAACAAAAGGCTGACTGGGGTCAGTAAAATGGAGCCGGTTGCAACAGTAATCTTTCCTACAATTATTTGGCGTCACAATATTAAATGTGATTTAGACGCTATGTCTCGTCACATACTAAAATATAAAGACTTAAATGACGGAGTAGAACTAAGCAACTACGGTGGTTGGCAAAGCACTAATCAAGATATATCTAGAGATTTTATTGATTGGCAAATTGCTTTAGAAAAAGCAGTCAAGAGTGCATGCCAACAAGGTCAGTTACCAGATTTAAAACTTTACAACTTATGGTTCAATGTAAATGGGTTTGGAGCATACAACATGCCACATAATCATCAAGATGCAATATTAAGTGGTGTATTTTATGTAGATGTTCCTGAAAAGAATATGGGCAACATTGAATTTTACAGAGATGACGATAGTCAATACTATTTGCCTCCTTTAGAATCATACAACGGATTTACAAAACAAAAGCATGTAGTAGAACCAGAACCAGGAATGTTACTATTGTTTCCTGGTTGGGTAAAACATTCAGTTCAAGGTAACAGAACTAACAAAGATAGAATTAGTATCTCATTTAATTATGGAGTAAGATGATGCGTATAGAAGAAGATATAAAACTCGATTACAAAGACGTTCTTATTCGTCCTAAACGTAGTACATTAGGAAGTCGTAAAGATGTAGATGTACAACGAGGGTTTACATTCCGAAACTACAAACCCGAAGTAATAGATAGAGGACCTGATTATACATTTGATACAGGACCTTATAGACATTATCGTGGCACTCCAATCATGGCCGCGAACATGGATGGTGTTGGCACATTTGAAATGGCAGACACACTTGCTACAGGAGGTATCTTTACATGTTTAGTTAAAACTTATAGTGTCAACGAACTTGTAAGTTACTTTAGTAAAGATGACAAATCACATGATCCAGCAAGAACAGAATTTGTTGCAATGAGTATTGGTATTACAGACAGAGACTATGCAAAATTTAGAGATGTATACGAACAAGTAGGTAATTCACTGAAGTATGTTTGCATTGACGTAGCAAATGGATATTCAGAACGGTTTGCTACATTTGTAAGAGGCATGCGTAACAATTATCCTAACATTGTTATCATTGCAGGTAATGTAGTAACTGGAGAAATGACAGAGGAGTTAATTTTAAATGGAGCAGACATCGTCAAAGTCGGAATCGGACCAGGGTCGGTTTGTACGACTCGCATACAGACTGGGGTGGGCTATCCCCAACTTAGTGCGGTTATTGAGTGTGCCGATGCGGCGCATGGGCTGGGCGGACATATTATCGCTGACGGTGGGTGTACTTGTCCTGGTGATGTTGCTAAAGCATTTGCAGGTGGTGCAGACTTTGTAATGCTTGGAGGTATGCTTGCAGGACATGATCAAGGTGGCGGTGAAGTAATTACTAAGAAATTTATGACTAATGAAATGTCAACTGGTACAACTAGAAAGATAGAAGAAAAGAAGTTTGTACAGTTTTACGGCATGAGCAGTGATGCCGCTAATACAAAGCATTTTGGTGGACTAAAAGACTATCGTTCATCAGAAGGCCGCGAAGTACTTGTTCCATATAGGGGCGATGTAGCGGCTACAGTGCAGGATTTACTAGGTGGAATACGTAGTACTTGCACATACGCAGGCGCACAAAGGCTAAAACACCTTATGCGTTGCACAACGTTTGTACGTTGTACTCAACAATTCAATGGAGTATATGCTACAAATGATAAATAATAATGTAGAGATAGGAAAGAGTCCTGCTTTACTTGGATTGCCCATAAGGGAATCTAAACATAAATCTTGCTTAATAAGGAGAAAACAATGACAAGAATAACAACTCTAGACTTACCCTCAATCAATAGACACTTTGTAGGATTCGATCAAATGTTCAATGAAATGGACAGAATGTTCGAAAATTCAGCACACAAAGGTACAGGGTATCCCCCATACAACATAGCACAAATAAACGAAAATGAGTATATGATCTCATTAGCAGTTGCTGGCTTTGGTATGGATAATCTTTCAATTGAAAAAGATAAGGATACTTTGAAGATTGAAGGTACCGCTCCAAAAGGAGACGAAGAAGTAAATTATCTACACAGAGGTATCGGTGGTCGAAACTTCCGTAGAGAATTTACACTTGCTGAGCACGTAGATGTACACAATGCTGAACTAAAAAACGGCATGCTTAATGTTCATCTAAAGCGTGAAGTACCAGAAGAACTACAACCTAAGAAAATTAAGATCAATGAAGGTCTTACAATCGAAGGCGAAAGCAAGTAAACAGTCTAGGGGGAGTGTAACAACTCCCCCGCAACAAAGGAGCATTTATGATGACAGACGCAACTTTTAAAGAAGATATCAAACTTGATGAAAAGATCAAGAAGGAAACTCAACTTCCAAAGAAGTATAAGGTTATTGTTCTTAATGATAATCAAACTCCAATGGAATGGGTTATTAGTATTCTTACAGAAATTTTCAAACATTCACAAGCACAAGCAGAACAACTCACTCTAGCCATTCATAGCGAAGGGTCAGCCATTGCTGGCATATATAGTTATGAGATAGCCGAACAGAAATCAGTTGAGGCAACTATGTTAAGTCGCAATAACGGTTTTCCTTTGGCATTTAAACTAGAACAAGAGTAAAAAATTGAGCAACTTAAAAGAACTAACTTGGGAACATCACAAGAACGCAGAGCGTCAAGCATTTGTTAAGGAGATGTTTTCCAAGAAAACACCTATTAGTAACGAGCGTTACGCAACATATCTTTTTAACCAACATCCACAGTATGATATACTAGAAGCGATGGCAATGATGCATGGTTTGTTTAACGGAGCACCTGCACTACGCAGAGCACCTTCTATTATAGCAGACTTTGAACAACTATGGGCAGGGGGCGATAAAGAACGTCCACCATTATGTCCAGTAGTAAATGAGTACGTTGAGCATATGAAAACTATTATGCAAGACAAAGATAAAGTAATGGCACACGTATATGTAAGACACATGGGCGACCTAAGTGGCGGCCAAATGATTTCTAAACGTGTACCTGGTAACGGACGTTTTTATAAATTTAAACAAGATCATGATTTTCTAAAAGAGCATATTAGATCTAAATTACATGATGGTATGGCTGATGAAGCAAAGATCTGTTTTGATTTTGCAACAAAACTATTTCAACAAATGATGGAGTTACCAAACGCATGATTTGGGAGAAGTTAATTGACTGTAAAGAAGAAATCATATCTATCTTTGACGAAAAGGCAACAGAATTTGAAGAGCCAGGACTTGATCATTTTAACACTGATGATGGTGGCTGGATTAATCGTGTGTGGCGTAATGACAGTATCCGTAGGGCACATATTGATGTGGTAGATGCACGTAAGACTAAAGGCTTATGGATGATGCATGTGTGCATCTTTCCTACACTAGATAATCCTGCACCAATATACGGCTTTGATGTTATATCAGGTAAAAACAAAATGACAGGTGCATTCCACGATTTTTCACCTAGTGCAGATCCTGATCATCCTATGATACAAGGATACTATGAAAGCGTAGAACATTTTATTCCAGAAAAGCAAAGAGAACTTCCTGAATGGGCTAGAAACATTTTTACAGGTAAAATGCTTGCCGCAGGGAATGTAAAAACAGACGAAGAAGCAACAGAAATTATACGCATTGCAGTAGACAATCTACGTGCATATTTTGACGAAGTAGGCGAAACTAAGGGCGAAGGAGATCCTAGTTTAGTACAAGCATGTCAAGACTACTATTGCGATAATCAGCAAAAAAATCCTCACACACCAAATGTTATGAAAAGTTTAGGTCTTCCTGAAGAAGACGTTGATACGTTTTGTAAGGACATGCTATTTCCTAAAATAGCATAAATAGTTTTGTAAGCAGAGCGTGAGGGCGTTCACTTAATTAGATCGTACTTTTTCATCTTAGCAATCAATGCTGTTCTTCCAACACATAACATTTTAGCCGCCTTAGTTTGATTCTGTTCACAAGCGTCTAAAGCATTGACTATACTGCTACGTTCTAGGTCTGCTAGTTGTTCGTTGAGGTCTACAACAAGCCTGGTTGGAAATAGGTCATCTAGTGCTTTCCAAAGGTAGTCTTGTTCTTCGTTTTGTGTATCCATGTTGTATTTATTTTTCACTAAAATAAACACCAAGAAAGTGGGGCAGGTGTAAAAATTTTTACACCAAAGCATAAATACTAGTGAATTCAAGGGATAAGGTGAGCAATAATAAATACAGTTGTAAGGAACTCATATGAAAAAAATTACGATTCTAACAATTTTATTGGCGGTATTAATACCGGACTTTGCTATTGCTGAACTTACCTGGGGATTCAAATCGCCTGCTTTCCATTATGGAAATGGTTATTCTACACACGTTTTAAGTGTTGAACAATTACAATATAATAGAAGGAAGGAAAGGGAAGATGAGGCAAAATCAGAGGCGGCTCGAATTGAAAGAGAACTTAATAATACTACCTTGAACAAGTTTGTAAGGAATGTCGAATCGAGAATTTACGCAACGTTAAGTAAACAAATGGTTGACTCCATGTTTGCAGAATGTGATTCAACTACTACTACATGTGCCAGTAGCGGTACAGCAGAAATAGAAGGATCACAGATTAGTTGGGTAAAGGATGGAACTACTGGGGAAATAACCTTAACAGTTGTTGAGGACGATGGAACCACTACTACAATTTCAATACCTGGTTCGGGGGAGTTTAACTTTTGATAAGAGCATTAATACTATTAGGCACACTGGTAATACTATCTGCTTGCTCAACCACAATGGACCAATCATTGTCTACGTGGAAAGAAGCAGGTGATGCTAGAATACAGCCATCTCCGTTAGCAAAACGATTTGTTGAGGTACCGGAGTTAGATGGGAAGAAGATGACCGTCGCTGTTTACGATTTTTCTGATAAAACAGGACAACGTAAACCAGCCGATAACATTGCGAACCTATCTAGTGCAGTAACACAGGGTGCAGAAGTTTGGGTAATTAAGGCATTAGCAGAAGTAGGCAACGAATCTTGGTTTGAACCAGTAGAAAGAGTGGGTATGGATCATCTAATTAAAGAAAGACAATTAATTAGAAATACCCGTGAAGTTTACGAAAAAGACTTACCTAATGGTCCTAGAGCACTAAAACCAATGGTGTTTGCAGGATTGATACTAGAAGGTGGTATCATAGGTTACGATAGTAACGTAGCAATGGGTGGAGTTGGCGCAAGATACTTAGGTGTTGGCGCACAAACTGAGTACAGGATTGATACCGTTACAATAGTAATGAGAGTAGTATCAGTCAGTAGTGGCAAAGTGCTATTGAGCATTGCAACAGAAAAAACTATTGCAAGTTCAAGGTCCGGAGCGGACGTTTTTAGATTCCTCGATTTGGGGACTAAATTGATAGAGTCGGAGACAGGTTACTCTGTTAACGAACCAGTCAACTATGCTGTACGAGCGGCAATTGAAGCAGGTGTAGTTGAGATTATATATGAAGGTGAAGAAAAAGGGTTGTGGAAGTTCAAAGAAGAAGATAAGACTATAAAGCAGACGCTATTACCAGAAGTTGATATAGGCTTGCCAGAATTAAGACCATTAAAACTTAATGAAGCATTAAAAAAATGGCCTGATGCGAGACTAGCGTGTAGTGCAAATAATCTTTGTCGGCCTATGAGTAATCCACACAATTAATGAGGGACATACATGAAAAAGATAATACAAAAATACTTTTTAATAGTGGCACTCGCCTTGTTTAGCCTACAGTCCGCGGTAGCCAACGAAATTTATATCGAACAAATTGGTGATACTTTAGACTTAGACATAACACAAGACGGGACAAACAATGAGTTTGGTGATAGTACAACTGACGCTTTACTCGACGGTGACGATATGACGTTTTCAATTACACAAACAGGTAATTTAAACAAAATCGACGCCAAAATTAAGGGTAACAATTACACTGGTACTTGGCAGTTTACAGGAAACAGCAACGAAGTTGACTTAACTTGTGATAACACATCTGGTACAAATTGTGAAACTGTAACCTTAAACATCACAACAACAGGCAACTCAAACTTATTTGATATCTACTTAGGCGAAACTGCAGATGCACAAGATCTAGTTGCAAACTTTACTATCACAGGTGATGGTAGTGTTGTGCAAACTGATGTAGATGGTGAATCAGGAAAAATTACTGTAGTAATGAACAACAGTAGTACTTCAAGTTCAACAACTTACACTGATCAAAATTCAGGAAACGCATCAGCGGCAGGCGGTAACTTTTTAGATATAGACATGGCAGGCGATGGAGATGTTGCAGGGCATGAAGTTAGTGTAGATGTTACAGGTGGAGGTAACTTTATTAAAGTTGACCAAAGCGGAATTAATGATAATAAAGTTGACTTGGATATGACAGGGCATGACAACAATGTTAACATTACACAATCTGATTAAATCAGTTGCGATAACAATATTTTTAGTAGCGAGTGTTTCAACAGCATTCGCTACTAGCGAAGATATAGGATCAATTGATCAGATTAAAGGATCGGCTGTTTTAGAACGTGGTGCTAGTGTAGTCATCGACGGTGATGTAGGTGTTGGCGTACAAAGCATGGACGAAGCCGTTACTGCAAACGGAACTATGCGTATCAACTTTGTTGATGAAACGCGAGTTGAATTGACAGAACAATCAAGATTAGTTATAGATGAATTTGTATATGATCCTAGTAGCGATATAGGAAGTTTAAGTTTAAAAGCAAGCCTAGGAACAGTACGTTATGCAAGCGGACAAATTGCAAAAAGATATAAACAAAATGTAAAAATTAGAACGCCAAGTGCAACAATCGGTGTACGTGGAACAGACTTTATTATGAACGTAGATGAGTTTGGTGGAAGTATGATTACACTTTTACCAAGTTGTAATACAGCAGGTATGTGTTATACCGGAGAGATTACTGTAGAAACAGATGCGGGCATGGTAATTATGAATCAAGCATTTCAAGCAACATCAACACTTCATAGTATGCGTAAGCCTACTCCTCCGATTATTATTGATGTAACTGAAGATGAAATAAACAACTTACTAATACTACGTAAGAAGAAACCAATTTGGGAAGCCGAAGAAGAGGAACGTATTAGACGTAAAAAATTAGCAGACTTTCTTGACGTAGACTATTTAGAATTTGATGGATTAGATACAGACATACTAGGAGAAAGCACAGATACACTTTGGGTAACAGCATTAGACGAAACAGATTATATGTTAGGAGATTTATTATACGACTTATTAGATAAAATGAACTTAGCACTTGCGGCTTTGTTTAAAGACTTTCTTGACATGTCGAATAAAAAATTACTAGCACCTGATACAACCATATACGGATTTGATCCTGAAACTGGAATACGCTTAGACAAAGTAGATCCAAATTGGGTTTGGCGTAGAGAAGACAATGGTGGAGCAGGAACAATACAACTACGTATGCATCAAGAATATGGATATTCTTTAAATATACAGCAGGGAGATTTTGAATTATATGATTACCGATTGGGCAGTTCGGCTAACAATACTATTGACATTATTCAAACCGGTCAGTAGTTTAGCAAACGATCTTTATATTGAACAAGTAGGAGATAATAGTGACTACACTATTACTCAAGACGGCGAATACAATTCTGTTCGTAGTCTAAACACAACTAGTGGTGATGCATATTTAGGTGGCAACAACAAAACTCTAACATTGACCCAAGAAGGTAATTTTAATCGTGCAGGGTTTTGGACACATGGTGGTAATCAAATAATAAGCCTTACACAAGATGGAAATTCAAATGTAAGTTCAATAGACAATCACGGAAACAACAACGATATAAGTGTAAACATCGATGGTAATAGTAATATAACACACACTGAAATAGGAAATGGTGGCGATGAACAAAATGAAATTAGTGTTACAATAGACAATGGTGATAGTAATATACTTTATACAGAAGTTTTAAACGGTGACAGCAACAGTATAGACATACAAGTACACAATCAGGATAGTAACATTAATACAGTTACAGTAAATGGTAATTCAAATAATATTAAATCATGGCAAGGCAAACATGAATCAGGCAATATAGATTCAAGCGAAACTGGCGATAATGATGTATATTGGGTAGTCAATGGCGATAACAATAATCTTGCAAGTTATCAAACAGATGATAACGGTCAGGGCGGCCTACACATTGCAAACTATATCACAGGTGATGACAACGATGTGAAACATACACAACGTGGCGGAGGCGAACACGATGGCTTCATAGAAATAACTGGCGACGACAATAACGTTGAACTATTACAACGTGGCAACACTGATACACAATTTGCTGATATAGTTTTAGATGACGGACACACAGTTGATGTGTTCCAAAGATATGGATCGCACACAACAAATATTGATCTAACAAATGCAGGCGGTGCATATAATTTAGATTTAGATCAAACAGCAAGCGGAAACAAAACTTACAACATCACAGGTACATGCACAAATGCAAACGGCTGTGGCGTCACTGTTACACAAAACTAATATAAATATAGTATGGAACAGAAGAGTCGCTGGCAACGGTTCAAAGAATGGTGGACCATAGATCATGTAGTAGACAGTGTAGTCGACATTGCACTTCTGTTGTTCGACGTCATTAGTAGTCCTATATTAATTACAATAAGAATTATTAGACATTTTATCGGCGAACGTGTGGTTGGCGGAATAAAAAGTTTTATTAAAAAGATTGCATATTGGTTTGCTAAAAAAAGAGCATACCGTTTAGAACATGGACATGGAATTTTTAGAACCTATTGGTGGCTTATATTACTAAGTCCAATTATACTTTTATTTTTGTTTATTGTTACTGGTGTTGGAGTAGGAATCACAGAAGACTTTGATATCATGCTTAGACTTTTAATTGAAGGATGTCAACCTGATTCACAGTATTGGTGTAATATTTCATAAATACAAATAGTAGTGAGGGCTACTATTTCATTCTGAAAGGGCAATACCATGATAGATCCAATTACGGCAATAGCAGGAGCCACAGCCGCATTTAATACAATCAAAAAAGGTTTCGCAGTTGGGCGTGACATCGAAAGCATGGCTGGCGACTTAGGACGTTGGATGGGTGCAGTTTCAGATATCAGTAAAGCAGAGGAACTGAATAAGAAACCTCCACTGTTTAAAAAACTGTTCCAAGCAGGTTCAGTAGAAGAAGAAGCCATGACTATTTTTATGGCTAAGAAAAAAGCAGAAGATATGCGTGAAGAACTTAGAAATATTATTTCTGTAACACGTGGGCCAAGTGCTTGGACCGAATTAGTAGCAACAGAAGTAAAAATTCGAAAGCAAAGGCAAAAGGCAATTTACGATCAAGAAGAAAGACGCAGAAAAGCATTAGAGATAGCCGCAATATGTTTTGGCATTTTAGTGCTAAGTGGCTTTTTAATTACCTTAGTAATAGTAGCCATGAAGGCAAGAGGTGTAATGTAATTGGTGTACCAGTATAATGAATTTACATACATTCATGATTATGGTAAATCAAGGCTTTACCAAGGAAACCACTTATTATTTAAAGGCAATGCATGGAGCGGAATACTTATGTTCCTTTCTCATACAGACAATGCTCCAGAAGTTAGAAAAATGTTCAAGGCTCAATTAGAGCAACGTGAAAAACCTAAAGAAGAAAAAAAGACTAAGGCAATGAAAAGTGAAGTAAATGAAATGCCTCCTAAAGTAGAGAAATCTAAACCAACTACTAAAAAGACTAAAACAAAAACACTCTGGGATTAATAAAATGATACATGCTTTTATATTAGTTGTCCTTATAGGTTCAGGCGAAGATGCAAAACAGCAACCTGGCCCTATGTATTTTAGAAGTATTGATGTTTGTCAGTACTATGCTAAACGTATACCTAGACAATATGGAAATTATGGAAACAAGCATTTAGTTCCGCCAGAA
>Ga0181411_1000254_pt1 | contig 18605 bp, 42 predicted proteins | sample 34SPOviralmetaG_FD_130114 | JGI IMG/M metagenome (GOLD analysis project Ga0181411, IMG submission 130114) | Marine viral communities from the oligotrophic San Pedro Time Series (SPOT) site, San Pedro Channel, CA, USA - 34 SPOT_SRF_2012-07-09 | ecosystem: Environmental > Aquatic > Marine > Strait...
AGATCGCATCACTCCCTCTCGTCGCTCTTGGGAACGTGTCAATCACGCTCTGGTCAATGCCAAAGTGGTGGACAAGCCCGAGGATCCGCTCTTCTACCCGCTCTGCCTCGGCTTGGTCGGTGCGGAAGCTTCGATCGCCTACACGGAGTTCGTCAAGAAGTTCGATCGCCAGATCTCGGCGGAAGACATCCTCGACAAGTGGAGTGTCAAGGTCAAGAAGAAAGTGAAAGAGGCTCCGCAAGAGCAGCTCAACGGCGTCGTCGAGAAAGTGGTTGACCACTCGGAAAACGGTGACTGGACGCAGAAGCAAGTTGACAATGCGTTCAAGTTCATGAAGTCTCTGCCCGGCGAGCTGGTCATCTCAATGTGGACCAAGATTACGGACCGCAACTTCAAGAACGCTCAGAAGCTTCACAAGCAATGCTCTCAGCTCTTGCTCGAAGTGATCGGTGAAACGAACAGCTAAGATGCGACACGTTGGAGAACCCGAGGGCGAGATTCCTCAGAACATTTCCTCCGAACCCTCGGGTTCTCCCTTCGTGCCCGGAGACTTGGTCCTAGTAAAGGATACATCTCAGCAGGGCACGATCACACGTATTCCCTCCCCCTACTACTCGGAGGTTCACGTGAATGGTCGGAGGGTAATGATGCCAAATGACTGGCTCAAAAGGTGTAACTCGGAAAGCCCAGAGTTATAATAAAGGCGTAAGGAGGAAACATGCAGATCGGCGATCTTATCAAACCCAAGATGCATCTGGAAGCGCTTAGAGAACCGCATAGAGAGGATCACGGCTTACTTGAAGTGCACACACGTTGGGAAGATCCCAAGAAGGATTTTCAGATTCTCAATGGTCACTCAGGCGAGTTGCATGCGGTTGCGATGATTGTCGGCACGGAACGTGTCCGCAGGCGCGATCGACGCAATAAGTCAGGTATCGCGATGATGGTACCCAAGATCAAGTTGCTCATCGGCGGTCAGGTTGCTTTGATCACCAAGGGCAAGTTGGAACACCTGTTCGAACCTGTGTAACTCTAAAACAGCATAGATATAATAAGGGCGAAGGAGGCTTCATGGCCAAGAAAGAATCAACCGGCGATCTTCCCAAAGCAGTTCAGGACTACATGGACAAGCTTAAGGTCTCGGCGGAAGAATACGCTCAGAAGGTGGAAGACGCTAAGTCTTTCGACATTGATCCGCACTTGGTTAAGCTCATGTGGGACGAACCGTTTTATAGCTCTATTAGCCGCCGGATCAGCAAGTCAAGAAGCCTTGACCTCCCGACCGCCGGCGTCTGTGTGACCGATGGTTCACCTAGTTTGCTCTGGAACCCAGTTTTCTTCAACGAGATGACTGAGAAAGAGGTGCGCGGTGTGCTGATCCACGAGTTCATGCACTTGATCTATGATCACGTCACGCTGAGGAAGCGGGATCCCCACTTGCTGTGGAACCTGGCCACCGACTGCGCGATCAATAGCATGATCCCCGAAAGCAACCTCCCGACGGACTGTGTGTTCCCCGGCAAGTTGAACCCCAAGGCGGATCCCACCGACCCGATCTGGTCGGCCATCGCCTCCTTTCCCAAGGGCCAGAGCTCTGACTGGTACATGAGCCGGCTGATGGAGGACGAGGACGTCCAGCAGAAGATGCAGGAAATCCAGGACGGCGAAGGCGACGCAGCGGAATACAGCTTCGATGACCACGAGGGTTGGGGCGACATGAGTGACGCTGAGAAGGAGCTGGTCAAGGGCAAGATCCGCGAGATCCTGCGGGACGCGGTGAAGGAAGCTGACGCCAAAAACGGCTGGGGCTCGGTGCCCTCCGAATCTCGCGAGCAGCTGCGCTCAATGGTGAGCAATGAAGTGGATTGGAAAGCGATCCTCCGGCAAACCATCGGCATGGCGCACAGCTCCGAGCGTACCACCTCCCGCAAGCGGCGCAACCGGAAGTACCGGTTCATGCATCCGGGTGTCAAGCGCAAACGGATGGCGCGCGTCCTCGTCGCGATCGATCAATCGGGCTCCGTCGGCAATGAAGCCCTCGAGCTCCTGTTCGGTGAGCTGGCGTCTCTCGCAAAGCGAGTTGACTTCGACGTCGTGCACTTCGATACCGAAGTGGATGAGAAGAGCCTGACCACCTGGCGGCGCGGACAGCGCATCGCGCCTCACCGCACGCGGTGCGGTGGTACGGACTTCAATGCTCCCACCGAGTTTGTCAACAAGCATAAGAGCAAATACGATCTGCTGATCGTGCTGACCGATGGTGAAGCTCCGGAACCCAAGCCCTGCTTGGTCCGACGATCCTGGGTCTTGGTGCCGCAAACTTCCATGTACTTCAACACCAATGAGACAGTGATCAAGATGAAAGCTGAGAAAGATAAAAAGAATGCTGCGTGACCTGAGAGATTCTGTCTGGCATGCCGGCGTGGTGGTTGCCACTGTCAGCTTAAGCGCCGTTTTCCTGGGCGGAATCGGCTTGATTATGGCTCGCGAAGCTTACCGTGACTGGCGAGGCAAAGACAAGATCAAGCCCGTCAAGTTGTGGGAAGAGAAGAAGTGGCCCGGGCGCGTGACCAAGACTCTTACTGATGAGGATCCCCAATCCGGACTGGATGTGCTATGACCACGCTTGCCGAGATCGTCATGACCACGCTTGCCGTGATTGTGATCACGTTTGGATTCGCCGCGACAATCGCTTCCGCTTTCTTTGGATACCCCGACGGAGACTGAGATGCCCACCTGGCTAAACCACTCCTTGATGGTTCTGGTTTGCGCCGCGGCATACGCTTTCTCTTTCATAACACTTTACAATATTAACTGGTGAGAACATGACACTTTTAGAGACCTTGACTTTCTTTTTCGCGATCGCCTATCACGTGCTGATCGCGTGGTTCGGCATCACTACCCTTATCTGGGTACTGTGGGACCGCCGGAAGGTCCGACCGATGGAGCGCCGGATCAACCGCCTCGACTACGAGATCGAGGAGATCGAGGGTCCGGACTTCATGCGGGGCGAGACACCGGAAAGCCGCGCGCTGCGCAAAGCACGAGACATCGATAAGCTCGCCCTGAACGACGAGGAGGAGCGGATTGACAAGTTCCTGCGCAAGTGGGGCATGTTCCGCGTGTTCTATCGCGACCCTTACTCCCGCGCAGCAACCCGTTACACCCGAGAACGCCAACGGCTACAAAAGAGCCTAGGCATTGTAGATTCCTGAGAGGCAGAGTATGATCACTAAAGGAGACCTGATGATCGAAGATAAAGAAGAACCGCAGATCCGAGACCTGAAGGCGTTGATGGCCAAGTGCGGCGATAGTCTTCCCACGCCGTGGGACCGGGATTGGGGTGCAGCCTCACCTAGCTATCCCTGGCATGTCTACGTAGTGTCTCAGGGGCAGAAGCCGCACCGGATCTGGTCCTTCAAGGACCGCCAGAGCGCGCATGATCTGGCCAAGAAGAACCTTCCGGTTTACCGTAAGTCAGGCGGCTACGTGATGGTGCATAACTACCTGACTGGGCAGGCGATCACACTCAAATGATCAAGCTGACGAGGAAGCTTCCCTGGTCGTTCACGCTCGCCGTTTCCGGCGGGCCTGACTCTATGGCGGCCTTGGACTTCTTCAAGCGTGGGAAGAAGCAGTTCCACGCTGTCCACGTTAATCACGGCACAGCGCACGCATCCGAAGCTGAAGAACTGGTAAGGTCTGAGTGTGAACGTTTGCAGGTGAACTTGCGCGTAGAGAAGATCGTGCGACAACGGGACCTTGAGGAGAGCTGGGAAGAGTTCTGGCGCAACGAGCGCTACCGGATCTTCGACACTATCACGGGACCCGTGCTCACTTGTCACAACCTTGACGACGCAGTCGAGTGGTGGGTTTACACGGCAATGCACGGTCAACCTCGACTCATTCCCGAGTCGAACGGTTCGGTGCTTCGGCCTTTCCTCCTCACACCCAAGAAGGCTCTGAGGAAGTGGTGCAAGGATCACGACGTTGCTTTCTGCGATGACCCGGGTAATGTCAATGAACAATATATGAGATCCATCGTTCGCCATAAGATAGTGCCTCTGGGCAAGCGGGTCAATCCGGGCTTGGAGAAGGTCGTAAAGAAGATGTTGATCGCGGAATACGGAGCTGAGGGCAAGTGATCGATCTGGAACAGGGTCGCCCGGAAGTCTCGAGAGGCGACCTGATCGTGTTCGAGGACGGCACCGACGAGCCGCCAAGCTTTCTAGTTTATGATCTCTGCAAGGACAAGGGTGATCGCCCGGTGTTTCGAGGACTGTGGAACAGCGACCTTGGACAGATGGGTGCCGTGCTTCGAGGTTACGCTGAAATCATGACTGTTGACATGCTAAGACAGCACTTCCTGTCCAGAGCCGCCGACAAGTGGACACGCGAAGACAAGATACTGCGGGTTTGGGGGTGAGAGTTCCGGTCGGTAGCAAGCTAATGCGCGCCATTGACAATGCTGACAGCGTCTTCACTTGCACGACAGGCGGCATTTACACGCTCACGACTGACGGCAAAGCTTTTAGGCTTGCCCACGGCGAGAACCACCGACCCTGGAAAGACCATCACCGCGTGGTGTTCTTAGTTAAACGAGGAGACGAGTGGCACGTTACAATGATAGCACCAGAACACCTTAACCTGCTGGAGGATCACGATGCTGGAACTACTCCTTAGTCTCACAATAACTGCGGCACCGCAGTACTACAATAAACCTAGCCAACCAAAGTCTACCTACCGCAGGTCCGTCCAGAAGCGGCAAGTGGACAACGTTGTCAGGTATCTCCGCCGCCAAGATCCTCAAGTTGTGCAGCAAGTCATGCGGCGCATGGGATGGATGTTTCGCACAGAACCGCGGGATGCTTGCCGAAAGAAGAAGAAGTCCGATCTGGAAAAGATCAACGACTGGGAGATGCGAATGCTGTGCGACATGGCAGGCATCCCGTGTTACAAGAAAAGATAAGTGTAAGTCCGCTTAGCGGTTGTTATAATATAATGCATGAATAAGGGATTAGTCAATGAATAACACTGATCAGAACAAATACTCGCATCTGCACGAGGAGCCGTATCAAAGCCTAGGTTACCAGATGATGCCGTTGTACCAAGAGGCCTACCAAGAGGAAGATTTTGCACAACTAGATGAGATGTTTCAGATCGCCCACAAAGGGGGGATCATTAGTGATGCTGATATCAAGTGTCTTGACTTATCGCTTAGGCTGTCTTCTGAAGAAAGATACGGTGCCGATGTCGTCTTCGAGGATGGACAAATTGTCCCTAAGTATGTAAAGCTGATCCGACTGAATCATAGTAGAGATCCCCGGTATATTGTCCACCCGCGTGACTTCCGGCGTACCCTTCAAGGCAAAGTCAAGCATACGATCGAAGAGGTATCTAGGGAACGAGCAGCAGATGAACTCTATGGAAACGTAGTAGATGAAGTGGTGAAGCACGGTCATGGATTGATCGCTCGTCCTGTAAGACAATCTAGTTCATATTCCGGCGGCTATGCAAGGTATCCCGAAGCCCAGCCTAATGGCTCCGAAGCCTGGGGTATACAAGTTATCAACCCGAAAAACGGCTGGTATGCTGTGTGTCAGTTTTGGAGTAAGTTCCCCGGCCTTGGTTTTGAGCTTGATTTCTGTCGAGTTAACCATAGTTATTGGGAGTTATACGGCGGCGATGGCCGGATGAGGACGCCGACGCCAAATGATTTGCATGATGCATTGTCTGAGCTGACGCGCTTTGACTAATATAATGCGTGTAAATCTCAGGGCAGCTGATTATAATATAATGTATGAGATATGGGGGATTAGCTCAATTGGTTAGAGCACTCGACTCATAATCGATAGGTTCTGGGTTCAAGTCCCAGGTCCCCTACCAACTCGACCTGAGCATGTCGCTAAACTGCTCGCATTGGAGTTTGTCAGCAGTGAACGTTAGAGCACCATGCCCGTTCGCACAATCGATCGCGGCATACATGATGGTACCCAACCCTGGGGCACGACCTAAAGTGTTCGTGACGCGGGATCAACTACGCGACATGAAGCTGGTTGACGCTGAGGACAGACCTGTTGAACGTAAAGGTTTAGGCGAGAACGTTGATACTTATGCTTGATGTACGACGAATCTTTACTCGGCCCGATCATGCTGGGCTTTCTCTTCTTTGCGATCGCCATCTCGATGGCGTTCGATGGTGACTTATGGTAGTCTTGATTGTTATGACAGTTTTGACTGTAGGTCTCTGCATGATTGCGCTGTGGAGCTCTAGGATCCAACGTGATTTACGCGATGATCTAGATGAGATGTACAGGCTAGAGATGGAATGCTCTCATGTCCACAGGATGAGAAAGCTTCAAGAGGATCAAAAGAAGAAATGAACGGCATCACTTACTACACTGTTAGTTATCACATGCAGCCCATCGCGCACTTCCGTGATTACGCTGCAGCCGTGAGATTTGCTGCTGAAGAGCGGAAACGCCGAATAGCCGAGCTAGATGCACTTGATCCTCCAATGCTCCAGGGAGAGCGAAGAGGCGAAACTACCAGCATTCAGTACGGAGTTGCAGTTCGAGAAGTCAACATTGTCTTTAGCGATAAATCTAGCGGCAACGAGGAAATCAAGCTTGGCTGACGACACAAGGGCTATACTAATGAGAGTCTTGCTCGGCAAGGGTACTGACCTGGACAAGCTTGATATGGTCTCAAATCTGGTCGCAGAGAAGATGGCGATGTCTGAAGCAATGTCTGACAAGATAACAGAGGGAAGCTTTGTCCAGGGTCACAGCGTTCTCAAGCACCTGCTGAGCTTAGATAGAGTTCTGGAAACTCTGGCCCTGATGGAGACTACGGGAGATCATGATGTCCCTGCGCTCTGCGTTGTTACAGACGGCGATTGTGTCCAGAAAAACTAACAAATCTAGCTCAATAGCTCTTGTGTAACATACTTACTAACGTGGTATGATGTACGCGGAGGATAAAGGTTTGGCTTCCTTAAAGCGACAATATAAAATTATTAGTCCTCGACAGCGTCCCCGTCACGCCCCAACTAAAGAACTCGTGCTGGAGCTTCCGCTTCCAAGGCACGAGAATATACCCAGGGATCATGACGTTGAAGCGCAAGAAAGCTCGGAAGAGCAAGGCGAGGTTATCATCAACATCAACGAAGAGGACGATCCCTGTGTCATCCGTAATGCGTTCTAGGTTTACCACCGCAGAGATCGAACAAGTCACTTTTGAATACCAAAGGATGCTGGATGCCGCGATTGCCGACGGCAACAAGAACGGCATCAACTCTCTAGTAAAGATTATCGCTGACCTTCAAGCTTGTGTAAAACATGCAGCTGATGGTTATAATAAGGGCGAAGACTAGGAGATAAAGATGGATCTAATCCAAGAAGGTAATCTGCTCATCCAGCAAGTCATTGATTTGCTCAATGAAGTGAGCCCTGATCAATGCCCAAGCGGCGCCGATTTTACTAACTTTCTCGTTGCAAACGCAGATCGTCTTCCTACCGACGCTGCTACGATCGTAACGCTGGCTGCAGATCTTGAAGCCCAGTTGATGGAGCACGAAGGTACTGTTCACTAAGGTGTAACTCCCTAGTGGCAGGTATATAATAAGGGCGTTCGGAGGTAGATCATGGCGAAGAATGAAGAAATTCAAAAGCAGTTGGATGCACTTCGCGGCGAGATTCGAGCACTTCGAGACCGTGAGGACCACTTTCGTGAGATCGCTAAAGATCGAGGTATTCAACGCTTTGAAGCTGCGAATGGTTGCACAACTTGCCGAGGCCGCGGATGGGTGGTGACCTGGGATACTATGGACATCCTTGACGGCTCAGCCGCGGACTACGGTGATTGTAGCAATAAGAGCTGCACTCCGGAAACACGACAAGCCTCGGGCTTGCATCCCTCGAACACCCGCTACGATCACAACCGTTATACCACGTGGGCACACTTTCACGATCTCACTGAAGCTGAGAAGGATGAGCACTTCGCCCTACAACCTCAGATCGAGATTCTTAACAAGAAGTACAACGACGTTGAGATGTCGGCACGACCCACAAAGGGTAAGCTGGTCGAGGTGATCGCTAAGTCCCGAGCGCGCAATGCCGCTGCAGTTGGTGTAGTAGGTAAGGTGTTCTGGTACGGTTGCAACGACTGGGGCACCATCAAGGTTGGAATCATGGACACTGACGGCAACAAGCACTGGACATCTGAGAAGTCGGTCACGGTGCTCAAGCAGCAAGCAGGGAAGGAATACGACCAGACATACGAAGATCAGTATCCCCTCCTGTGCAAGGTCGTGCGCAAGTCCAACAAGGCGATCTGTGTGATGACGCCTGGGGCGAGTAAGTTCACCGGTGGTGAGTGGATCCCGTGGTCGCAGATTCTAAATGCTGACCAGGTCCGCAAGCAGCTTGAAGGAAAGCTCCTGAAGGACGGCAGGGCAGCGACCGTGATGCTCCCACCCTGGCTGGCTCGGAAGAAGGGTTACCTTCGTGGCTGACACCCAGGACTACGAAAAGCAAGTCGCGGTGATCATACCCAAGTGGTGTCTCGATGTACTGCTCGATCATCTAGACACGCAGTACGACGCTTTGCGGCAAGAGGTGCAGTTCTACAACAGGATAGGCGACGCGTCTTCTTACAAATCTACTAAAGAAGAACTTGAGCTCCACGGTAGCGCTATCATGCAGATAGACAACCAGCTAAAAAGCTAAACATTCTCACATCTCGGTTTACAATGACCTCATGGGCAATGGCGTTAAGATAGATCTGAAGGTGGGTGACTGGATCCTCACGGGCAGATTCAAGAACAAACGAGAAATGGTAAAGACCATCGGTGTCGACAAGATGGGGCAACCTACTGTCAACGGAAAAACGATGCTGAAGTTTCGTATTGAGAAGGCGATGCCTGAAGGGAAGAAGAAGTGAACTTCAATCTGGATATCAAGACACTGGCATTCCTGGCAACGCTAGTAGCTTCGGCATGCGGGATCTACTACACAATGCAGGGTCGCATCGACGCGGTGGAAAGCCGCGTGGAGGTGCTAGAAGAAGACTTCGCGGATCTGGAAAAGAAAGTCAAGCGAAACAAAAACCCAAGAGGCAAGAAGTGACCGCGGCCATACTGGCGATTCTGATGTCTACACCCTTCAGTACTGCAGTAGACTGCTCAGAGATTGTGGGTTATGATGAAAAGAAGAACGCGTATCTAATGGAATGCACTCTCGCGGTGGGCGGAAAAACCCAAGACAAGACTAAGCTGATTCCTGTTTACTGCATTATGGACATGAAGGAAAGCGCTTTCATGTGCAAGTTTAACCTGAAGCCTAAGAGCAGCTCAGATACCGCTCGCCGCGGTCGCACAGGATTGTTACCACAACTCCCGCCGGGCGCCGTTTTGCAATCCACCGTTCCGCTGCCAAAACGTTCGCTCCGGCCGATATGCCTACCAGCAGTCCGTTCTCCTGAGCTAAACGACGAGCTCTCTCAATAGCATCGGCTGTCGACACTTTCATGACATCATCCATCTTGCTCGTATCAAGCAGGAAGTCCTGGCCGTCATTGATACCTTGAATGCCGTGATTCTGAGCATCTTCTTCGGGTACGACTAACACGCATTTATAACCCAAGAACTTCGTGTTTTCCCGGTAGTCATGCATCCCCATCATTGTACCGCCAGTACCTGCTCCTCCTACAAAACCTGACCACGGCATGTTCGGGTCAAGCTGAAGGTGAATCTCTGGGCCCGTTGTATCACGGTGACATTCAACATTGTCGAGGTTCTCAAATTGCATCGGCGACCAGACATCTTCGCCTGTGAGCATCATCTGACCTCTAAGAGCGATTGCTCCCTGGAAGTCACTGTGTCCCACCTCGACCACTTCTGCACCAAAAGCACGCATCATCTGCTTACGCTCCTCGCTCATGTTGCAAGGCATGATGATCTTCACGGGGTTGCCTAGTGCTGCACCTGCCGCGGCAAGGGCGATGCCTGTGTTGCCTGAGGTAGCTTCGATGAAAGTGGTATTCTCACCGAACTCACCCCGTTCCTGTGCGCGCTTGACCACGTACGCGATCATGCGATCCTTGATGCTGCCAGTGGGGTTGTAAGTTTCCAGCTTAGCGTAGAGCTGCCTGGAGATCTTGACTAGGGGTGTATTCCCAACATTCGCGAAGTAACCGTTCTGCTTCATTCTCGTAATCCTTTAGCTATCTATCTTTATCATGCCGGGAGCTCATGATAAAATCTTCTTAGATATCACGACCGCCATTAGCACCAGGGAGAACCTTCTCAACCCGAAGTTTATAGAGGTCGACGTTAGGGACGATGAGCTTACGATCAGTTTCCAATAAGTGAAACACCGTTTTGGTGGGAGTTTGACGCACGATGCGCGCTTTCTTTTCGCCGTCAATGTAGACGATGTCGTCAGTATCGAAGTCGGAGCCGTACATGAACGTGATGCCGGCAGCGAAGTTAGTCACAAAGTCTCGAAACACGAAGGTCACGAAGGCGACAGTGAACAGGATCCCGTAACCACCGATCAACTCCTCAATGACTTTGATAATCTCATCCGACAAACCGATGTGCATAACGATCTCCTGGCCAGTAACTATCTAAGTGCCTGGAGTTCTACTCGTCCCAATAAGGTTCCCAGTCCTCGGCGGGTTGTGCATTGTCGTCACCTTCGTTCTCCCACTCCGGATCTCTGAACCTACTGGTTTCTTCGTCAAGTTTCTCAAGTGGCGCAACTTCATCCTTGCCGTGCAACTTTACGGCTCGCTCGTAAAGCGTGAGCTCATCTTCTCGAATGGCAGGATTTGGGATACAGCACGCAACAGGGCACACCTCTTGACACATCTCTGCGCCGTAGAATCCGACACACTCGGTGCAGCTGTTAGGATTGATCACGTAAGCTCTATCACCTTCTCTAATCGCCTGGTTAGGGCATTCCGGTTCGCATGCTCCGCAGTTGATGCAGTCATCTGTAATCATTGTTGCCATTGTTTTACCTTGATCTGTTTACAAGCATAAGTATATTGTCGACGCTTTACCTTTTGACCGGGAGGCAAAATGAAAAAAGAAGTCACGTGGACTGAAGACGAGTGGAAAGACTGGAAGTGGCATCAAAAAAACCGGATTAGAAACATAGAGCAGCTGGAGGAGTGGATAGACGTAACTCCAGATGAACGTGAAGCTTTCAAGTTAACCGATCCTGTCTTTCACATGGGAATAACACCATATTACGCTGCACTCATAGATTCGGATAATCCGGATTGCCCAATCAGGCTTCAGTCAGTACCCAAGATGGAAGAGACCCACATATCCAACTACGACTTAGACGACCCGCTAGGCGAGGAAGCCGACATGGTAGTTCCCGGATTGACCCACCGATATCCAGACCGCGTGCTCTTCTACACGAATCACAACTGCGCGATGTACTGCAGATTCTGTACTCGAAAACGCAAGGTAGCAGATCCCACTTCAATGACAAACAAGCGTGCTTATCAAGGTGTTTACGAGTACCTTTCCGAACACACAGAGGTCAACGACGTCGTGATTAGCGGAGGGGATCCACTTAGCTTAGCAGATAAAAGACTTGCGAAAATATTCGAGGAGTTGAGTGCGATACCCAACATCAAGTACTGTCGACTGGGGTCCCGAAACTTGGTGACTTTGCCGCAGAGGTGCAATGAAGAGTTCGCGTACATGCTCAAGCAATACCAAACTCGACACCTGAGCATCTTCTTCAACACTCACTTCAACTGCATCGAGGAGGTGACTGACGAAGCGTGGGATGCGTGTGATAGAGTCGCAATGTCCGGAACGCCAATGAATAACCAGATGGTCCTGATGAAAGGCATCAACGACACAGTAGAGAGAGTAGAGGAGCTAAACAGGAAACTCCTCCAGATGCGAGTTCGTCCTTACTACATCTACCAGTGCGACCTAGCGGAAGGCATCAGCCACTTCAGAACTTCGATAGCGAAAGGGTTAGAGATTATCAAGGGCCTGAGGGGCAACATGTCTGGAATGGCGAGTCCGCACTACGTGGTCGACGCTCCAGGTGGCGGAGGCAAGATTCCCCTCTCACCTAACTACGTGGTCGGAATGGAAGACGGCAGTCTGGTCCTACGCAACTACGCAGGCAATGTCTATCGTTATCCAGAGACCGAGCTCGACTTGAACACCATCACGCCCGAGTGCTATCACGACTCTGATTAGGCCAAGGACAGTGGCGACAACCGTTCCCGCAGCAAAATCCACGAGAGGCGTGTGCTAGTTCGGTCATGACCAAAGCACCGGTGGCGGGATCGATGTACGTGTGCTCTTCCCGCTGCACCGCTTCTTCGTGCACTCTCATCCACGGTTCCTTTAGTCTTGTCGTCACTACTCAAAGCTCCCACTCTAAATGTACTTTGCCGGGAAGTCATAATAAAAACTTCTATACTACTAACACCTATAGCGTCATGAACTCCGCTGTAAGCGAATCATATAGCGCATAGATAGACGCACGCTATAGCACATACACCTCAGTTCAGCCATGCGTGCTCTGCGATTTTAGCGAACGCGCACGTCTACGTCATTTTAGCGAACGCGTACGCGCCGTTTAGGCGAGCGATATAGGCCAGCGACGCACAGCAGTGGACATTTGTAATCGCGGACTATATGAGCGAAGGGCAGTGGCCATCGGGCTACCGTTTTATCGAAAGTCTGCGTAGTCGTTTTAGAGATTGCTTTTAGATCTGTGATCACTGCTGCTCTACTTAGGCCCCGCGCGCGCTCGGATTGTCACATATTGTCTTTCATTGTCCCTCATTGTCTCTCCATGTCACACCGGGACAGCAAGCCGCCAGTCTTTCACTGCAAATAAAATGTATAAGCAGTTGTACATTATGTGGACTTTTTTTCGCTCAAGTCGAGATGAACATTCGCTATAGCGGGGGTAGAATATTCATATAGGTTACCTGAGGGAGCTTGAGTGATGGCCCTCGATGATCGCGCAGGCCAGCGTGTGACTCGTGCACTCTTCTCTCCCTCGCTATAGCGCAACTCACTCAAGCGAACCTTCGATGGTTTGGCTGAGGTAGTGTTGTTTGATATCGCGGTTGTCGAGGCGTTGCCCCAGAATCGTCAGAAGTCCCAGAGTCGTTGTGTAAGTGCGAAAGCAGTGGGGTATAATACACGCGAATAAAGCCTGGGGAGGCGCGATGAAAGTAGAAGTTCACAAGAAGTACCGGCACGGGAAAACATACGTGTCAGGCGAGCTCGAGGGCGTAAGCTTTAGCACGCGAGATCCCAGTGTCGAAGTCGACGCGATCGTCTATCCCAAGATTGATCGGGCTCTACTCATGTTCACTGAAGCGGGTGACAAGGGCGAACTGCTCGTCCAGCTCAATCTCACTGAAGCTCAAGTCGACCATTTGAGGGACGTGCTCTATGAAGTGAGTAAGCAGATGATGGTCGATCGAAATAAGCGAGAGCTCAAAGAGGGTCATGATCGAGCTCTGAGGGAAGAGATGCGGGCTCAAGTGAATAGTGTAAGTCAAGCGAAGGCCGGTTATAATAAGGGTGAAGATAACGGAGAAAATGTTATGGAACCCAAACTCTGGTCATTCAAGTTCAAACGCAACGCCTACGGTGATGTTGGTTTCAACCAGATCATGGCTCCAAGCAAAGAGCACGCCATTGAGTTTGCCAAGGACGAGTTCGAGGGCGACCACCACGGACGAGCTCCACTGTTTGTTGACGAGAACACCTTCAAAGAAGTCAAAGACGTGAACGCTTACTACGACTCGTTCCCACTGATGGATTAGGAGTAGATCTCATGAGTAACTTCAATATGTTTCATGGTGAGCGAGTCAGGAACGTAGGGCAGGACCCGATGTATCGTGACAAAGAAGGTGTAGTTGTTGGGGGTGATGAGCATAACTTCGTTATCAAATGGGATGACGTAGAGGATGTGAAGGACCATATCCCCCATGATATTCTTTGGTTAGTGAAGGAGAGAAAGTCATGAAGCTCGCACACGCGAAAGCCATTGTTGAAGAGCTCGTTGAGTTCGAGGGCATTCCAGCTGAGGTTAGGGAGAACTACTCGGGACGCGGCATGTACGGACGCACAACCGCTGCTGTCAGTACTCGCTACTCGGAAGATGTCTTCAGTGCCGCGGCCCTTGCCGGAGTCCGCTTCCGTCGCTCCAACATTCGAGTTGACAGCATGGGCTTGGGCTGCGTAGTCTACTAGTTGTGTAAGTGCCGAGAAGGCCTGATATAATATCCACGTAAAGAACAAAGCCTGGGGAGGCAACATGATTGAAGTTCAAACTCACAATGATGGCGGCAACATCGACGTCAACGGTACATGCCTTCAAGGTTACGTGCACGGCCCGGGCCAACAGCTGGTCGAGAAGTTCGGTGAACCCCTGCTCGGTTGGGCACAGGACAAGGTTGAGTACGAGTGGAACCTCTACATCGAGTCCGACTCGGGTTACGTTCCGGTCACGATCTACTCTTGGAAGAACTACGGTGAGAAGTCGTTCGAACAGCTCGGCGTGTGGCACGTCGGCGGCAAGAACAAGAACGTGCTCGAGCTCCTGAGGAAACTCGACCTCAACGTGATCGGTGAGTGCCGCGGCGTCTGGTAGTTGTGTAACTCCGAGAGCTGCTGGTTATAATAGTATCGAATAAAACAACGCAAACAACCTGGGGAGGTTCTAAATGCGACTCAAAACTCAACACGCTAACATCGAACGCGGTTCCAATATTCTCAGCATCGAGATTCCGGACCAGCTCAAACGTCGCTGCAAGACCGGCATCAAGTTCATCGATGACGCCTTCGGTGGCAAGGGTATGACCCCATCGGTCTGCACCCTCTTTACCGGTACGCCAGGTGCGGGTAAGACCACGCTCATGCTCCAGCTCGCTGACAGCTTAACGCGTCAAGGTCATGTCTGCCTCTTCAACACGGCAGAGGAAAGCCTCTATCAGGTTCGTGGTGTGGTGGATCGGCTCAATCTTCGGAACGGCTTCGTCTGCGGCCAGGACAACCACGTCCCTACGCTACTCAGGCACTGTGATGAGATTCGCGAAGCCAACCCTGGTAAGCAGCTCTTCGTCATTATCGACTCGCTCCAGACCTTGGATGACGGTCACTTCGGATCCGGGCGCATTACGACGGCGACGGCTGAACGCTCACTCCAAGCCATCACGGACTACTGCAAAGAGCATTACGCATGCGCAATCGTGGTTGGCCAGGTGACCAAGTCTGGTAAGATGGCGGGCTCCAATAAACTCAAGCACATGGTGGACGCTCATTGCCACCTGCGCATCGAAGATAGCGAGAAGAGTGAGTTCTTCCAGTACCGCGTCTTCGAGGTTCCCAAGAACCGCTTCGGTGGCGCTGGCCACGGATACGTGCTGGACATGACGGCACGCGGACTTCGGGAGTATGGTATTCTCTAGGCACAACTCTCCCCAGGGGCGGGAGGCGAGGCAACAAACTTAGCCTCGCCTCCCGCCGTGCCTAGGGGTCTTGTGTGTAAGAAGAGAAGTCATAGGTTATAATAAGCGCGAAGATAAGGAACAAAGATGCGTATCAAAAGCAAATCTAATCTCTTGGATCCCAACAAGGTCCACGTCGTCAATGCTTACACTGGCAAGGTGTATGCCGACTTTGAGCTGGACATTGAGGCGCGGCAATACATGCGTAACATGCTCCTGAAGGAGACTGACGCTCCGACTGATGACGACCAGTTGGTCCCTAAGATTTGGGTGTACGACGCACGAGGTGCTGAGACTAACTCGTTTTAGGTGTAAGTTTCAAAGCAGCTGATTATAATAGTATCGAATAACAACATGCCTGGGGAGGCAACATGTACTACGGTGAAACACTAAAGAAATATCGCGTCCTTCCCTCGGAGGATCGCATGGAACAGTTTGTCGCAATCATCGCATCAATGGAAGACGTCGAGAGCTCTGAGGAGCTTCGGGACATGCTCAAGGACGGCTTTCGCCCTGAGGAATCCGGATTCTACCAGTTCTCTCTTGAGACTGACACCCCGGAACTTGTAACCCTTGTTGGCCGCGGCTACTTCTTCGAGAATGGTTGGTCCCTGGACGACACGGTGTCCTGGATCGGCCCAGCTAGTGAGGTTCGTGATGCCAAAGACTAACAAGTATCTCTACCTCTGGGTGGTCCAAGGCAACTACGGTGGCTATGGATGGGAGGACCTTGCGGAAAGCGAATCCTACAAGGAAGCTCGCTATAACCTCAAGGAGTACCGTATCTCAAGTGGACCGGATCCCCATCGCATCATTCAGCGACGTGAGCCTAACCCGGCATACTTCAGCAAGCAGATGGCAGCTCCCGGTTTCTAGTGTAACTTCTCGAGCCAGTAGTTATAATGAAACGTAAAGGCGTCAAGGGGAAGAAGAAGATGAAGCGCATCACGGTACGACAAAAGCACGTCATGGAGATGTTGCTGAATCGTAAAGATGGAGCTCATCACAATCGTTCCAAGGACGTCAAATCCGGAAAGAGCCGCAAGGCCAAGCACAAGGGGAAGCGCGAATGGTAGGCAATATGCATAAGTTTGAGATGATCGGCAAGAAGGTTAAGCTGGCAGGTAAGAGCCGCCACGGCAAGAACCGAGTTCGTGAACAGGGCGATGCATGGGAAGTGGTAGGCGAGTCGAAAGATGTCAACTTCCGCACATCGGCTCCCGGGCCATTCGTCTTACTTCAGTCATCTGAGACTGAAGGACCTCATGGACCTCATGCGCGCTGGGTCAGCATCCAGCATGACCCCGACTTCATCGTGGAGGTGCTATAATGTTAGACTTCTTATTCTATCAAGAAGACATTCCCTCAAAGGGCTACCGAGCTGGTGACCTTAAACCCGGATACGCAATTGCTGCAATGTTCTTATGCTTTCTAGCTATGGCCTACCTAGAAGGGTTAGAACAAATGCAACCTTACTAACCTATTATAGTGTAACCCAAAAGCCGGTAGTGTACAATAGGGGCGAAGATAAGGAGCTAAAGATGGCAAGAGAGTTATGGATCAAACAGTTTAATATGGTGTGCGTGAAGTCCGGTGAAGTGGTTATGCAAGAGTCCCAGATGTTGAACCTGGAGCATGCGGCTGATGAGCTTGGTGTGCCTGTTGTGGGTGTTGATGATGAAGAAGTCAGCCTCCTAGTTGATTGTGGGTGTGGTGGTCATAGTGTGAAGTGCGGAGTTTAAGCATGAACGATAAGCAAGTAGCATTCTTATGCGGCATCGGCACAATACTACTCTTTCCTGCTATGCCTATCATCGCCCTGGTCTTGGGTGGCGTTGGCCTCTTATCACTTCAGCCCAAGCGTTAGTGTAACTCCGGAAGCCTAGTGGTATAATGTAGGCGAAATCAAGGAGGAATCGGCAATGGCTCAATGGGGAAACTTTACTGGCGGAGCGGCACCACTGGACGAAGCACCAATGGACAGCGGCCCGATGTCTCCGGAGATGCAGCAGCGCGTTTTCGAAATCCTGGTTGAAACTGGTTCGGATCCCACGGCACTCAAGGCTTCAGGTGAATACCCGAATGTTGTGTAACTCCCGTTAGTGGATGTTATAATGTAGGCGAATAGGAGGCAACATGCCAAGCTCACTCAAACCTTTCGTTGTTAAGTTTTACGATAACCGCTCGGTCAATCGGGTTCGCCAGGTCAAGGCGCGCGATGGTGGCGAAGCAGAGGCTCGGATCCGCCGTGCAGTTCCTGGCTCCTTCGGACACTACGCTCAAATTGAGCCGGCTCTCAAACACCTTTACATGGAGGTCAAATAACATGACTCTCAACAATATCGATTCTCAGTTCGCAGCTACTCGTGCAGAAGTACGCGCACTGATGAAGCACTGCAAGGCGGATACCAACATTGGAGGTCGAAGCATCGATGTCCTGCAAAGCATCGTGGACACCCTGGATGCCATTCAGAACGATAGCTATGAGAGCTCTGAGAGTTTTCATCGCTATCCATTAACGAAGGATGAAGTGGATGAGCATGTTCGCCAACAGTTGGCGAAAGAACTAGGAGCGTTGGAGCGCCAGACAGATCGGTTGTGCTTCGGAGGTTCTCCTATGCTGACTAAGCCTGACTTCAATCTTAGCGCCGGCTTAGATAAGAAAACGTGTAAGCTCTAGAGCCTTAGGTTATAATATCCACGTAACCAAGATCTAAGGAGATCAAAAATGCACATCAACTCTAAATGTAACGCTGGTGATATTGTTATCAACACAAATCCCTATGGTGTGACACCAGGTCTCAACACTTCTACAAATCAAATCATTCCAGTTCGTTTTCAAGACAAAGCTCTGGTTGTTCAACCCCCTTACAAAAACAAAGATCTTAGGATTACAGCTATTGATATCATGATCAATAACACCAAGCTCACTATCAAAGCTAAAAACTTCCAAGTCGTGGTGTAACTCGGCGAGCTACCGGTTATAATAAAGACGTAATAAGCCAAACAACATACCTGGGGAGGTAACAAACATGGCAAACGCAGAACGCAAAACTTGGATCCACGGATTCTTCCAAAACACATTCAAC
>Ga0181411_1000256_pt1 | contig 18579 bp, 21 predicted proteins | sample 34SPOviralmetaG_FD_130114 | JGI IMG/M metagenome (GOLD analysis project Ga0181411, IMG submission 130114) | Marine viral communities from the oligotrophic San Pedro Time Series (SPOT) site, San Pedro Channel, CA, USA - 34 SPOT_SRF_2012-07-09 | ecosystem: Environmental > Aquatic > Marine > Strait...
GTGAAGAGGAAGAAGAAAGAAGAAACCCCTAAGGAGGAGAAGAAAGAATGGATAGAGGAAATCCATAACAAACTCGTCAGTCAATTAGAGAACCCATTTCACCCAGTAGGATTAGAGAAAGCGGATATGGAAAACGATATTGTATATTTCCAGAAGGTAATTGCTGACGGACACCTTACAGAAGCACTATTCCATATGAAAATGACTGAACCAGTATTCGGGGAATATAAAAACTTTCGTAAATTTATTAATGGAATGAATAAACCTAAGATTTACTGTGATTTGCCGTATCCCCCACCTATGATGAAGAAAGGTAAGTGGGAGGAGGGTTGTGAAACGGAGGAGGACGAAGCGAAAATCACTAAGGAATATATTGATGGATATGGTATCCCTACTCTACCGTCAATTAAGCATTTCATAAACAATTATAAGGGTAATAATAGTTTCGTTCCTATTATTAAGAAATGGTTAGATAATGACGAAAAACTTATCTATGATGGTTTAGTAAATATTCTTAAAAATTGTAATGATGAAGAGAAAGTAAAAGAAGTGGGACAGCATATCTATAATGTATTATTAGGGTGTGGTGAAGTCCATAAGCATATGGAAGCGATGCGATGCGTCCATTACCTCCTATGCTGGTATATGAAATCCTCTAATAATATGTGTATAGGGTCATACCCGCGCCTAGTGGAATGCTACTGGGACGGGGTAGGCGAGTGGCTCTGTTAAGGTATTGATTTTAAAATCCTTATTAAATAGATTAGAATAGATTAGTTAAATAGTTAGTCCTTATCACTAGGTTAAGTGAGAACCCTTCCCTTCCATCGGCGGAAGGTTTTTTCAGCAAAGGCAGAAAAACAGAATAGGGCGAAAAAGGATATAAAGAATAGACACTCTATATATAAAAGAGAGAACGCCTAAATTTAGATAGTTTAGAATAAGGAATTAATATATCTAAGTATCTATATGAGCGGGAGTTTAAGAACGGCAAAGGGGAAACTAAACACTTCATATCTTAATGACCTTAGTAGGTCTTATAAAGACGCGGCAGACGCATATGATAAAGCGTTTAAGAAAAACAAACCCGATGCGATAAGGAGATTAACTGATAAATATAAGGAAGCAGTTAAGAAGAAACCCGATAGGAAAGATAGTTTAAAATCCATCTATGATAAGGAAAAATCTAAACGGGCGGCAGAAGAGAGGAAAGCAAAGACTAAAAGAGATAACGTTAGACAAACCATATTCGCCTTAAACAGTAAGGGATTAGGTGTTATCGCTACTAATAGCAATAATCTAAGGTTTTATGATTTGACTATCCCCGCCCGAGTGAAGACTATGGCGAAAGAGATGTCTATTACAACTGATAGTAATGTTGATAAATCTAAACTAGAAAAGAGAGTAAAACTATTAGATACTGCTAGTAGGAATTTTAAAAGGAATGTTAAAGAAAAGATTTTTAAAGAGATAGGTGGTAAGATAAGGAGAAACCGAGTAGCGGGTGGGGTGGAAGTGAATTATATATTCCCTTATGTAGATGCTGATGAAGAGTTTAATATTTTAGATACTATGTTTATTAATATAAAAAGGGCAATCAATAATAGTAGATATAGACACCCTAAGGCAGTCTATAATGTCCGTCTCTCTACGAAGAGTGAGGGTGAAGCAGTAAGGAAAGTGAAGGGTAAGAAAAAGGATTTAGTTTATGCTGATGAGAATGCGCTTTTCCTTCCCTCTTATAGTATGTGGTCGTTAGAACAAATAGAAGACTGGATTGATTATAAGTTTGAGATATGGGAAGAGGAGTATGACGAAGGGGAGATAGATGATAGAACTGATTTCCAGTCTGTCGTAGTAAGTTATTTAATTCCTCCTAATGAAATTATCGGATCGGGAGGTCATCTTAATATGACGAGAGCAGAAGGGAAATGGTTAATCCTAGATACAAATGCGAGAACAAATTGCTTTTACAGATGTATTGCTTTTCATCGCATAGTGAGAATGTGGGAAGCAGATGAAACAATCCCTCTACAAAATATTAAGGATATCATTATGGAGGAGGAGCATACTGCTTTAAAACACCTTATAACTGAAAAGTCAAAACAGATTAAAAAGAATATGAAAGAAAAAACTTTAAAGACTACTACTGGGGAAGACATACAAAACTGGGTTAATAAAATGAATAAGAGAAAAGATACCCGTTGTTGTGTTAAGATTTTTGATAACGTCTTTACACTAGTAAAATCGTTTAAACCCGAAGGTGGTTTCGGGGGAGGAGATTATATTACCTATGAACTATGGAATGCGAATAATCACTTCACTCCATTAATTAAATGGAAAACCCTAACTAGAACTGAGGAGATATTTAAATCTAGGGCGGTAGAGGTTAATAATGAAGACCCTATCCCCGAAGACGCCTTTGTAGATGAAAGTGAAGTGATAAACAAAAAATTTTCCCGTAATATTGTAGATGAAGAGCATTATAAAAACTGGGTCGCAGAGAAGTATGGGATTGAGGAAAGCACTATGAAAGCATCGCTTCGTAGTAAGCGAAAAGGTTTATATAAGTATCTTCATCAACATAAACCCGAATATATACAGCATTCTAAAACCCGTATCAATACGGGGTTAGGTGCTTATGATTTAGAAACAACGGGTAATGGAAATGATAACTATTTTAAAACATATAGGTTATCCTTTGCGTGGAACACTAATGAGGGTATTAGGGTTAAATCTTTCGGTGGGCGTGAATGTGTAAAGGAATGGTTTGAGTTTCTATATGAGAAGAGGGATACGTTTGATAAATTCACTTTCTACGCTCATAATGGAGGTAAGTTTGATTTACTATTACTCCTTAATGAATACATAGTCCATAGTAAGCAGTTATGGGAGATAGATACAACATCTACTATATGTCTTAATGGTGCTTACATAAATCTCACTATAATCAGTAAGGACGGAAACTGCGAAATCACTTTTAGAGATAGTTTAAGATTACTTCCTATGGGACTAGGGAAATTAACAACGGAGTTTAAAGTCCCGCATAAGAAGCAAGGGGAAGACCTAGAAGTAGATTTTAGTTTAATTAATATGGATAATTGTTTCGGGGAAAGGGATATCTCTAATCTAGATAAACCACTTTCATCATTAGATTTTAAAATAGAGTTGTCGCAGAGGGTTTATTGTGATTATGATACAATAGGTCTTTTAGAATGTCTAAACCTTATGAATAGTGATGTAAATGCTAATATGAATTTAGATTTAACAAAACAACTAACGGGAGCATCATTAAGTAAAAACAACTTCTTTAAGAATTACTATAATAAGAATAAAGCACCTATCTATTTCCTAGATAAGAAATATGATGCCTTTTGTAGGGAAGCATATTGCGGAGGACGTAATGAAGCACATTATATAGGGGAATGGAATAAGAAGTGTTATTACTATGATTTCACTAGTTTATATCCCGATGTTGCTAGACGAAGAGTGCCTTATGGAAAACCGCAGATGTTTTACGGAAGCGATGTTGATAAGTGGAATAACCGATACAAAAATAAAATCCCTTTACGGAGATTTGTAGGAATAATGAGGTTTAAGGTTAAGACAAAGGATTTTAATGCGCTACCGATTTATGGAATAAAGAAAGACCATAAACTATTATTCCCGCACTTTAAGGAATGGACGGAGATTAGTGTGTGGAGTAATGAATTTAATTATGCTAATGAATTAGACATCTACGACCATATACTTTTAGAAGGCATAAGTTTCAGTATGGAGGGGTGGAATGACTACCATAAGAACGAAAAAGACGGAAATAGAGAAACCTACTGGAAGGGAAAGGGAATACTAGCGAACTTCTTTACCGATGCGGTTGAGAGAAAGGCGACTGCGAAAGCGGAAAAGAAACTCGCTCTCGCGCAGTGCTGGAAGATTGTTGCTAATAGTGGATACGGTTTCTGGGGTCTTAATGCGAATGGTGATGACGGATATGGAAGAGACGGAATGGAGATAACGGATAAAAATGACTTAAACTTCTGGAATATGGTAAAGGAAGGCGTAGTCTCTAATGTAGGGAATAATGGGGAATATATGTTTGTTAGAACCACTAAACCTATGCCTCAAACCGACTATAATGTAGCGATTGCTGCCGCTATTACTGGGGAAGCGAGAATTAAAATCCATAAATTTATGAATGCGGTAAGGAAAGTAGGAGGGTCTCTACTCTATTGTGATACGGATAGTTGTATCTGTGATGTTAAGTTATGCGAACACCCTTCTATGATGGAAGAGTTTTGCTGGGACGGAACTGGGGAAGAATTAGGGAGTATGAAAAACGAAGCAGAGGAAAAGTTAGAAAAATACTTTAAGAAGGTTATAGAAAAAGATAAACTGAAAAAGAAGGAAGATAGAAAATTTAGTTGTGTAAGTGATGAGGAATGTAAAAAACAACTGAAACAACTACTAGTAAAACAGAAAGAACTAGATGGCGGTGAGTATAGTTTTGATAAAGGGATTATCGCGGGGTGTAAGCAGTATGTTTTACATAAGAAAGTCTTTGATGGGGGGTTTATAGAAGCGTCCGCCAGTAAGGGTTGTAAAAAGGATTTGACCTATGAGGATTTCCACCATCTACTTTATGGAAGTAAAATGGAAGAACAGAGGGAATACGAAAAGGAAATCAAAGAACAGAAAAAAGGATTAGGAATAGAATGGGAAGCGCCAGAGGGGTTTAGACTTTATGAAAAGCAAGAGCAGTTTAGAAGTGGATTAATAGAACATCTTAGGGAATGTGATAAAGCAGTCCCCGTTAAGATAGTCCATTTAAATAAAGCGATGAGGATTAAATATCGGAAGGGGTTAGTAGAAGGGAAAAAGGATTGTGATGGAGTAGCGACAAAAGGATTTGTTAGTCCTCTAATTCTTTGAGAGAATAATATACTCAAATATACCCTTAGGTTTTGTAATTTGATGATAGAAGTTAGAGATATCATAAACCTCACAATTAAACAAATATGCTAATTCCCTTAATGTAGATGTATTTAGGGTTTTTATAAACTCTTTTTTATCTTTATCGTAATATAAATCTAGTTTCCACATATTATTAGTGCGACCCATTTACTCTAACAAATATAAAAATTAAGAGTTTTAAACTTATTAATATTATATAAGACCTTTTATAAAGATGAAACAAATGACGAAGGAAGAACACACTAAAATCGCTAAGGCAGTTAAAGATGGTCTAATCACTCAGAAACAGCACGACAAAATGCCCGCCGCCCTTTTATTAGGGATTATCAAAAGAGGAGGTAATAAGGGTAGTAAAAGTAAAAAAGGTAAGAAAAGCGGTGGAAAGAAAAAATAAAAGATATAGTATAAAAATGGCGAGGAAGTGTAAAAAGAATGATAAGAACCCTCCGTTAAGGTGTGTATTAAAAGGTTTCGCTTCGGGCGCGTCTGAATTAGGTGGAATATTCGCGAAAGGAGTAGCGATGAAAGCGCGGAAATTAGAGAGAGAACAGACAAAACAAAAACCACTTTCAGTAGTAAGAAAAAATAAACTCCCTCCTAAAACACAAATGATAGCGAATTCATTAGTGGGTAATGTTAAAGCGGGACACGGCGGTCTTTGTCATATGAATAGGATAGACAAAATGGATGGGTCTAGGCACGGTGGAAAAGGATTAAAAAGAGTTGTAAGTATGAAATAAAATTAAATCTCCTAATAAGTATAAAATGGATAGTCTCCCCGCCGATCTAATAGGAAGAGTTTTAGAAGAAGGAGGAGTTAGTCAATCGCAAGACGTAGATGCTTTATCTACTATGAGTAGGTCTATGAAAGTCGCTACACAACCTAGAAGAGATGAAATAAGTAGGGCGAAATCTTTAATCAAAAGGGTCGGACGAATGCCCTATGTTAAAGAAGATTATAATGATAATTACCCTAATCCATTAGGAAAAGCGATATATGAAGCGAAAGCGGATAGCGGGGGAAGTCTTTTAAAAGACGATGGAAGTTTAACATTCTCGGGGAAACAATTAAAGTTTTTTGTAGATGGAAGGAGAGGAAATACACTAGTAGATGGTTTCGGGAGACCTATTGATAGGGGGAGACAAAGAGTTAATGCGTTAGTAGCACCACCACCAGTAGAACAATTACCTCCTCCTAATGTCTATGATATAGACGAATAAAAAACCCTTTTATAACCATAATTTTTTTATATCCTCATTAGTATAAAATGGCGGGTAAAATGAAGAATAGGAAAGATGGTAAGTGTTTTGTAAGACGCGCACCTAGCGGAGGGACTTATTTAATTTGTCATTCTAAAAAGGAATTAGAAAGGCAAAAGAAGGAAACCGCAAAGAATAAGAAAAAAGCAGAAAAAGAAAAGAAAGCGTTTATCGCGAAAAGGAAAAAAGAAAATGTAGAACGGAAGAAAAAGGGATTAAAACCTTTACCGATTACTACAAAAAGAAAAAAATAAACCCTATATATAAATGGTGAAAATAACTTACAAAGGAGAGACTAGGAATATTCCTAAACGCTACATACCCGATACATTAAGTAAAGCAGATAGACAAAAGCAGATTAAAAGTATATTTGAGAAAACGGATAGACCGAAAGTAGATGTAAAAAAGAGAAAAAGTAAATGGACTTTATCTTTTGATAAAGAATATGGAAAGGAAATAGATAAATTAAAAGGGGGACGAAGTAAAAGGAATATCGCAAAGGTTAGTGGAATACCGTTTAAGGCGATTGATGAAGTCTATAAAAAAGCAGAGGGAGCGTTTTATTCTAGTGGTAGCAGACCTAATCAAAGTGCTACTTCGTGGGCGCTAGGGAGAACTTATGCTTATATTATGGGAGGGAAAGCAGTTAGAAAACTAGACGACCATATAACTAAAAAATACTCGGTTAAATTTAAAATTAAAACAAAATCTTAATATATAGTAATGAGTATTAGAGAAGAAAGAATAAACGGATTAGAGGTTAAAAAAACATCTTTCTCCGTAGATAAAAGAGATGCGACTATACCTAAACCACTCCCGAGAACCTATAATCACTTTTTATTAATTACTGCTAAACCCCGTCAAGGTAAGACTACATTAATGTTTTCATTATTGACTTTTAGAAAGTCTCCTTATTATAGGAAGTTTGATAAGGTGTATGTTTTTTCACCTAGTCTAGCAACTAGTAAGCAAGATAGATTAAAGAGTGTCCCTAAGGAACAAAAATACCCCGAATTAACAGAAGAGAATTTACAGAAGGTTTATGATGAAATAGAGAATAGCGGAGAAAGGGTTTTACTACTATGTGATGACGTAGTTAATGATATTAAAAAGAATAGTGGGGTTTTACCTCTCCTTAATAAAATGATGATGAATAGGAGACATATATGCGGAACTGATGATGATGGAGAGGGTGCTGGTTTGTCTATGTGGTTATCTACGCAAGTGTTTAATAAACTACCTAGAAGTCTTAGGTCAGTAGCGGATTATCATATCATCTTTAAAAGCACTAATAAGAAAGAATTAGATACTATCTTTGAGGAGATTATTTTATTACCTAAACCCCTCTTTGAGGAGGTTTGTAAATATGTATTTGAGGATAAACATAATTTTTTATTAATAGACACTAATGAAAGTTATGAGAATATGTATCATAAAAACCTTAATAAAAGATTAATCTTTGATAAAGCAATAGCACCAGATATAATCCCTAATATAGAAAGATGAAAAATTTTTATAACCCTTATATTTTTTATTAATATCTTTATTTACATTAAAGATGGAAATAGGTAAGATGGAAGATTTTACCATAGACCAGTTCGCGGGTTCTATGGCGTTAATACTCGGTAGTATCGGTGGTCTCCTTATGATTATATGGAAAAGCAGATGTAAATGCTCTATGAATTGTTGTTATCTATTTCAGTGTAGTCGCGAACCACCGAAAGACGATAACGAAGACGCTAGTGATGAAGAAGGGGTAGCAAAACCTAAACTTTTACCTCCTAAACCGCCAGTAGCGGAAACTCAACTCCCTAATGACGCCCCATAAAAATTAAAAACCTAGCATTATTCTAAGTTTTTTCTAGGTTAATGCTATAAATGAGTGATAGCGAAGACGAACAGATTACTAGGGTTAAAAAACCCCGCACCGCCGCTCAAATAGAAGCGACTAGAAAGATGGTAGAAGCACGTAAAGCGAGTGTAGAACTGAAAAAGAAACAAAAAGAAGAGGAAAAACAAAAGAAAAAAGAAATAAAAAAGGTAGTCAAAAAGAAAGTAGAAAGTGAAATGAGTAGTTTAAAGTCGCTTAGCGAGGAGGAAATTAATAATTTAAAACTAATGGCGCTACAACCTACTCCTACAAAGATATCTGCTAATGTGGTAGAAGAAGAAAGTGAAGAAGAAAGTGCTGGCGAAGCAGAAGTAGAAAAGGTAAAAGAACCACCTAAACCACCCGTAAGACGTAGAAAGCAAACTAAACCGAAAAAGAAAGTAGTTGTTAATAACTACTATGAAGAAGAAGAAAGCAGTAGTAGTGAAGAAGAGGAAATAAATAACTACTATACGAAAAAGAAAAAAAGACCCTCTACAAAGAAGATACGCAAAGCGGGTCGTCGCCCCACAACACCGATAGAGAGTGAAACCAGCGAGGAAGAGAGTGATAGAGAAATAGCGGTAAAACAACCGCAAACATATAGTAATCCAAACACTTCATTTAATCCTATGGGAGATATTATTTTCTGTTAAAATAAATTTTTAGTAATATAATTTTTTTCTTTAATCTTAATATTATGGATAATATTTTGATTGATAAAATGAGACAATTTTTTAAATCCTACTATGGTGAAATAGAAGAAGAAGATGAAGAGGAGTATAAACCCGAAAGTGAAAGTGAAAGTGAAGAGGAAAGCGAAAAAGGTTTGATTAATGAAACCTTAAAAGTTAATGTAGATGAAAAAGGTTTTATGAGTTTAGATTTAGAATTTAAATCCTCTACTAATAATAAAGATGAGTGTAAGTAATAACGCGCAAAGAACAATAGACGGACAAAATACCCTATTCTGTGATAGTATAGAGGTTAATGAAGAAATAATCCTTAATGGGGATAATGGAGTAGATGGTGCTATTATTAAGAGTGATGGTGTTAATGCGAGATGGGCGTTATTATCTTCCCTACTGGTAGCGGGGAATGGGATTAATATAACTGGAACTACTATCTCAACCGATTTAGAAAACTTAACTGCGGGAACAAATATCGCTATGGCGAGTATTGATGGTTTAGAAACTACTTATGATGGTAGTAAAGCAATCACTATCGCTTCTGCTAATACTGAATACACAGCGGGAACTGGATTACAACTATCAGTAGGAAATGAATTCTCTACTAATTTATCTAGTTTTACTGTAAATGGAACTGCTTATAATGGAACTAGTAATGTTTCTATCACTACTCCTAATACTGAATATACTGCGGGAACTGGTTTATCATTATCAGTAGGAAATGAATTCACTACTAATAATCCATCAACAACTCAATTTTTCCCTATACAACAGACGGGTAGTGCTGGTCTTCCTTCGGGATTACTCTATTTTGATACGTTATTCGGTTTAACTGTTGTCCCTTAATCTTCTTCATCACTATCTAATAAATAAGATTTAAAAGGATTAGGTTTTTCATAAAGAGTTTTCATATATTTACTGGGAACATACGCCATCTCTCTATATTCATCACAACCCCTATCATTTCTTCCTCCTATTCCAGTAGTATATTCTCCCTCCTTATACTCCCAGTAGTAAAGTCCATCTTTACAATTAAAAGAAACTATTAGTTTCCTTACTTCCCCTTTCTTCTTATACTTTTTGATTTTAGAATAGTTAAACATCAATCCTCCGTATCTATCAAAAGCGTTATGGTTATCCTTAGGACGGGTTTTTAATTCTATTATATAATTTTCATTATCATAGTCAATATACTCCCATTTATAGGTAGATTTATTTAATACACCGAATTCTGCTTCTAGAATAGGTTGTGAATTGATTTCACCGTTCATTCCAGTTATTAGGTCTTCTTTGTATCGTTTATTCTCGCAACTAGGCATACTAACATATTTAGGCAAATCTTTAAATACTTTATGAGAATGCCGATTTTTATTTTCTATACTTTGTAGGGATAAAAAGTCATAACTAGTAGGTTATTAAAAAAATATAAGATACTACTATAAATGGAACAATTAATCCCTTATGGAAGACAGAGAAGGATAATAGGTTCTGCTACTCCGCAGATAACGGGAAATCAAATATACAACCGAGAGATAAAGGAAGGGGGAAGACCGCGAGGTGGTAGGAAGATAATGAGTAGTGGTTTTATTAACCCCGAAACTGGAAAACTTTATGAATATCCCCCCGAAGCGAATGTAAAGATAAGAGTAGAAGGAATGCCTAATAAGGATAAGGATTATTTCTATGACTTTTTACCCGCTGGTTCTATAAGTCAAATAAGCGGACGGACGGGAGGGACAAATCCCCGAGAAAGGAAAGTAAAACCTTTAACTTACAAAACTAAACGGGGTTCTAAATATTTTCTTTTTAATACAGAAGACAATAAACTTTATGAAACCAGCAGTAGTGAATATAGACGTTTTAATAGATTAGTGAAACAAAAACTTACTAGACGCGGTGCTGGCGCTCATAGGGGGAAAGGTAAAACGGGTGCTATATTAGATTTTGATGTTAGACCCGCCACCACTAAGGATTTAGAATTGCTTACTGATGAAATTGCTACTATTATTAGAAAAAAAGAAAAAAAGTTAAAACCATTAACAACTAAACAAAGGTCTCGCCAGATTGCGGGGATAAACCCACCATTACCCCCTAGAAGTCGGAGAAGGAAAAATGAAATGCCTAGAAGAACTGTCCGTCCGCAGGGAAGGGGGGCGTCAGAAAAAGAGTTTTCGGTTAATGTATTAGGAAGGACTAAGGAGGGTGGTGTTGTTAGTGATAATGTAGGGTTATATAGTTCCCCTTTTAGCAGTTTTGATAAAAGTGTTTTAAAAACAACCTCTACTCCTTTTAGAAGTAATATCTTTGATAAATATGACGGCGCTGGGGTAGGTGATGTGGCGGGTGGTGTGTTTTATGAAAGAGGATTACGAGATAAACGAACAGATGCGGGTAATCTTTTAAGAAGTAGTAGAACTAGACTGAGTTTTAAAAGTCGTTATCAATCAGCATTAGAAAGTGCGATTATTGATAGACGTATAAGGAACACAGAAGCAGAAAATAAATTAGAAAGTGAAATCAAAAAGGTTAAGGAAAGTCAAAAGGCGAGAATAGATAATCTTACATTATTAAGGGATACTGCGGTTGCTAATGAAAACACTTTAAAACTAAAAAATCAACGTCTTCTTCACGACCATAATGTCATAGTTAGGGGTAATCATAACGCTACTCTATTAGGTAGTGATGCGGTAGAGATAAATAAATTGATTGCTAGTGGTAGATTAAGTTATATGTCCGTAAAGGATATGGTTAGAAAAGGAGAAATTACTGATATTGCTACAATACATCAATTAGATTTCCCTACTGGTAGAGATACTAAAATAAAGAAATTAGTGTCTTTATTAGAAGATACTGGTGATTATCAAGTTAATAAAAGTTATCCTTTTAGAGAAGTTTTAGATGATGGTAGTGTTTCTATATTAAGTGGATTTTATCAAAAAGGAGGTGAAAGAGGAAATAACTTACAATTATTAATGCCCGATGGAAATAGAAAGATAGTAAGGAAAAAGGATATATTAGACCCTAATGACCCTAGATTAGATACTCTGCGTCCCATTACAGATGCTCCTTCTGTTGCCTATACTGCTGGTGATATAGCGGATATAGCGTCCGTAGGTGGTAGTAGTGGTGTAGCAGAGGAAAACCCTTCTGTCGCGTTATGGTTAGGTGAAGCGGCATCTGCTACTAGTAGTGATAGTGGTAATATTTTTGAGGAAGAAGAACAACCAGTAGTAGAAACCCCTAGACCCGAACCAGACGCCCCCGACAGCTCTGTTGCTATGTATAATCAAATTATAACCACTATGCCTCAAAGGGAAACTTTTAATAATGCGAGGAAGAATGAGTTAAGGGGTATGGGAGACGAACCCGCAGAAAGTAGTGGGTTTTTAGGTTTCGGTAGTAATATTAAAACCTTAAACGCATTTAGAGAACGTAAAGCATACTTAGAACGCGTTATCAAAGAAGAAGATGACCGCATCAAAAGTGAAAAGATAACTGCTAATAGAATTGCTAATGAAAAGGGTTTTGATATTCCTTTCATAGAAGGTGGTGATGAACTTATACCCGCTAGGGACTTATTAAGGGGATTAGGTGAAGGAGGTGGAGAAGAGGAAGTGGTAGAATTTGAACCCGAACCCGAACCGCAAGTTAGCGGTTTTAGTGGTGGGGAAACTACATTAGAAGAAGTCTCATTAGAAGATATGGGTGCGGAAAGTGAAATAGAAGACGCTAAACAAAGATTTAAGAGGGATTTAGAAAAAGAGGGTCAATTCTTTAAAGTTAATTATAAAGGATATCCCTTATTAGTAGATTTAAGAAGGGAACTGGTTATAGACCCTACTAAAAAACTACCTAACTTCGGGTTAAATCCTTTTGCTAGTCCCGAAGGAAACTTTATTAGATTTGATAGTGAAGATGAAAGGATTAAAACAGAAGAAGAAATGGGTAAAATTTTAAATCCTCCTTCTTCTCTGGCGGAAGATGAAACACCAGACGAAAAGGAAATAGGGTGGGTAAGAGAAGATGTTAAACCTTCTCAATTAAAGAAGTTTGCTACTCAAAATCGCCCTAATAGTGAAGCGATGATGATATGGAGCACGAAGTATCCCGAAGATAAAACCATACCTAGAAAAGGTCTTTATCTAACCCGAGACCAGTTAGTAGCGAGATTAGATACATTAGAATTAGGGGCAAGAGAAAAGGCAAACTTTATCGCTAAATTTGATAGTGAAAAAGGAAAAGGAAAAGCAGAGTTCGCGACGAATAATAAAAACTTAGTGAGAGGATTAGGATTAGAAGCAACACCTTCTACTGCTACTATTGTTGATTTTAGAAGTTCTGCTTTACAATTAGAATAGCGTTTAAAAAATGATAATAAAATAAAATATAAGTGTATATAAAATGAGTGAAACACAGAAGTTCCAAATAGACCTTTCTGGATTAAGAGAAAGAGTAGCACACCTCGCTTATCAAAAGAAAATAGAAGCAGAAACCGCTAAATTAGAAGCAGAACAAAGTTTTCTCAAAACAACCGCTAGGGAAAAGGAAAAGGAATATAATAAGAAAGTAGCAAATCTAATTATGGGAACTGGGAGTGTTCCTTCTATTGTAGGTCAAACTAGGGAGGCGAATAATTCTATGTGTTATGATTTCGTTAGTTTTAAAGAAATCCATAGGAAAGAACCATTAGAATATATAGACGCTAAGAAGGTTGATTATATTATTCATAACCCTAATAAAGATGAATGTAAGTTAAAAGAAGATATGCCGTTTAGTTTTCTAGATATTAAGGAGGGTGAAGTCGCTAAGGGAAAAGAATGGTATTTACAAAGAGACCCTAAACTACCCGATGGTATAGCAGAACTAATGGCGCGCTATAACTGGGGAGACCTAAAAAATATGCCTAATAAGAAACAATATAAGAACGCTCAAAAGAAATTAAAACAGAAGGGGAAAGATATTCTAGGTGATGGAAAACTAGATGTTAAAAAAGGTTGTTTCGTAGTTAAGTTTGATTAAAATATTTCTTTATAGTAAAATGTTAGAACTGGGAAAGAAAACACTATCTAAGGTGAAAGGATTAGGTAAAAAAGTAGGTAATACTGGACTATCGGTAGGTAAAAAAGTCATTAAAACTGGGGCGGTAGTAGCGGGAGTTGTAGGAACGGGATTACAAATCCACTCCTCACTTACGGGTCAATCAGTCGGGGATAGTGCCGTTGATTTAATAGAAACGGGTAAAGACCTCACAGAAACGGGTAAAGATGTTGTAAGCGCTCAACGTTTAAAAGCGGATATCGAAAGGGTGGCGGACGAAGATAAAACTAAACTACAAAAAGCAAAGGAGGCAAAAGAACTCGCTAAAAAAGCAGCAGCAGAAAAGAATGAGCGTAATAGAAAGAGGCAAGAAGGTAGAATAGAAAAACCTAAGGATAAAGCAGAACGGGAACGGAAGGAGAAGAAAGAAAGGGAAGATAAAGAAAAGCAAAGAAAGGATAGGGAAGATAAATCCCGTATCGCTAGACAAATGGCGGAAGGTTTAGAAAATATGAAAACTAGGGAAAGAAACGCTAAACGAGAAGAATGTTATAAGAAAACTAAATCGGGAAAGAAAGGACGATTTAATCTAAGTGGTAAGGATAAACAAAAATGCGATAAAAAGCATAAGTAAATAAAATATCCTTATTGTTATAAATGACAAAAGGAGATGTTAGAGATGATGGACGTATAGAAAGTGCTGACCCTAGTGATGATTTAACTGTTGATGAGATTATAAAAAAGAGAATAGAAGCAGAAAGGAGCGGAAGAAGAACTACTACTCAATATGGTAAAAGTAAAGCAAGTAGAACAATAGCAATTTTAGATAGTAGAGTAGGTGCGCCACCATCTTTAAAAAACTTAGGGCAAGTCTCTAATAATAATATAACCCCTTATGAAAACAACCACTATGTTAGGGAGCGTTATGCTCCTCTATATCCTATTAGGGGAGTGCGTAATACTCGTAGTTATAACATCGTTAATACTACTGGAAGAACTGCGATTGAGAGTAGCAACCGAAAAAGAAGAGGGAATAAAAAGGTGGTTAGACGGCGTAGAAAAAGAAAATCTACTAAGTAATATATGAGGGTGGAAATTAAACCTAGTAAATTAAAGACTAAGAAATTTACTGCTACTTTTTATGATGGTAAGAAGAAAGTTAGAACTACACACTTCGGGGCGAAAGGATATAGTGATTTCACTATCCATAAAGACCCTAAGAGAAAGAAAAGATATATAGATAGGCATAAGAAGAGGGAAGACTTTGAGGCGTATATGACTGCTGGAAGTTTAAGTAGATATATCCTATGGGAAAAACCAGACTTACAAAAATCTATCGCGTTCTATAAGAAAAGATTTAATCTCTCGTAATAGTAAATGAGTTATGTTCTAACCGCTAATACACCCCCGCCAGTCGTTATTCATATAGATAGTAGAAAGGGGCAACAAATACAAACTGGATTGACTACTAATTTTACTTATACTATGAAAGAAGCATTAGTAGTCCCCGACCATATGAACTTATTGATTTCTTTACATACGGCAACTATTCCTTATAGTTTCTATAATGTAGGAAGTCATAATAATCTTATAAGATTTGTATTAAATGGGGTTAATAAAGATTTAACCTTAGAGAATGGTAATTATAGTGCTTTTAGTTTATTAAACACTATTAAGACTTTTTTAGAATTAGAAGCGTCTATTACAACCTTTCATATTTCATACACTAGGGAAACATTAAAGTTTAAGATGGGATTTGAGGGTTCTGCTACAACTCTATTATTATCCTCCTCATCAACTACATTAGATTTATTAGGTTTTCCTACGGGGGCAACTATCCCTAAATCAGCAACTTCTAGAATTACTAGTGAAAATGCTATTGATTTAAATGACGCTATACACGGGTTATATGTTAGACAAAACCTCGCCACAAAAGGAACATTAGATACTGAGGAGGGGACATTCACTAATATTCTCGCTAGAATTCCTATAACCACTAATGCGGGAGGAATAATCTTTTATACACCTTCTAGTAATCAACACGAAACTATGATTAGCGTTCCTATGATACAAACATTAGGGATTAGATTAACTGATGATAAACATAGAAGTATAGATTTAAATGGACTTCACTTTCAGTTAAGTTTAAAATTATCTTATATCCATAAAGAGATTTTGAGAGAAAAACCATTAAGAAGACCTATTTTAAAAATTAAAGAAGAAATGGTGGATAAGAAAAATAAAAAGTAATAGTATAAATGACTAAACAAGGTAAGAAAGAGGAAGGAGGATTTCTTAATTATTTCGGTAAGAAGGCGAGCGCCATAGGAAACTGGGGAAAGAAAACCTATAATAATGTAGAAGCGGGACTTCCCGAATGGAAGGGAGTAGCGGATAAAGTTGCTGATGTTAGTGGAACTATTGCGAGTGGTGCGGGTGCGTTAGCGGGTGCTGCTGCCGCTACGGGTATAGGTAATGCTGGTCTTAGTGAAGGACTAGCGGGGATTGCGGGTGTTGCTTATGGAATTAATAAGGGCGCTGAGCAGATAAGTAAAGGATTAGGTAAAGCAGAAGAAGCGAGTGGTGCTATGCGTAAGGGGATAGAACGGGTGCGGAAATAAAAACTATTTTTTATCATTAATTTTTAATATATATCTTTACTAATATAAAGATGAGTGGAATTGATTATTATTCGTTTAGCGGACAGATTGTCCCACAAGCAGACCCTAACGTAAAAGTAGAAACTGAGTTAAATATGCCTACTGCTCCTATGTATAGGGATTTAGAAACTTATAATGGACGTTGTGCGGTATGGTTAAAACATATCGCTATAAGTGGTGATATAGGCGCAGAACAAAACGCGGGAACTGTTAGAAATTTCCTTAATGAAACGACCCCTATATTTGTTATGAAGGGTTGTGCTTCACTAAATCAAATAGCATTACAAACAAACAAAGGACTACCTTATATTGAGGGAACTGATAGTCAAACTTTCGCTTTCCCTTCTCTTAGAACAGAAGCGAGGGGAGGTTTTAGAGATGCTACTTTCCTATGTCCTTTTAACACTAATCATTTAGAACTTAATAATGCTGATGGATTAGAAACTGGGGATTTATACCATCAAGTAGCGTCTAATGCTAATGGTGGAGGTGCTGGTGGTGATGGTGGTGGTGCTGGGGTTAATGCTCCCGCTTCTACGATTTTAGTAGATAATGCGAAATTCTTTACGGAATATCATAACCCTAATGTAGGAAATATGGGAGAAGCAGTAATCGTTAATAACCTATGGGGGTCTTCTATTACTTTCACCTTAGAGGGAATTAAGAAGAATAAGTTTTTCGCGGGTCAAGTAGTAGGACTTCGTAATTATGAAGCAGATGTTAATTTTGAGATAGTTGTAAAACCCTTAAAGAATGAACCCGATGAAAAAGATTAAAAACTAAAAATTAACTAATATATAATTAATATATAAGTAAGTGTATAAAAATGGAAGGAGAAAGTCAAGTAGCGATGCGCGCACCTAAGAGTGTTATGTATGGAGACCAACTACCTCTCGGGGTAGAAGCGAAATCACAGAAACGTTTGTTTTTCCCCACTACGGGAGATACATACTCGCCGGGTTCTAATAGTATTTGTAGAATTGATATTAACTATGACGGACTTATGGATACGTCCCAGTCCTTCTTAGAGTTTGACCTTAAAAACAATACTGTCGGTAAGAAAGCGTCTTTTGATGTGGGGCAACCAGTCATTCGTAAATTAACTATCAGTTCTGGTGGTGTAGTATTAGAGGAAATCCACGACTATAATGTTCTACTCGCTGGTGTTCTTTTCCCCGCTCAGGCGGGCGTCCAAAACCTTCATTATGAGGGTATGAATAATAACGGTTTAGACCAGCGCTCCGCTTTTGTTGATATTACTGCCGCTACTGCTGGTGTTAATCCAGCAGCGCCACTCGCTACTGATGGTGGCGTTTCTACTGCCGTTCTCGGTGGTTTTACTGGTGATAGTCTAGACGCTAATGACGCAGCGAATAAGGCGTTTATTACTGCTGCTAAGGCGCAAGCGACTACAACTATTCGGGACGCAATAGCGAATAGTATTGTCGCTGGTGTTAATGCTGGTGGCGCTGCCCTTAATAGTGCGGGTGCTGATGTTTTATCTTATGCTGATGCGAGTGCCGTAGCGGGTTCTACTGCCTCATCGCGGACTGGTGTTTTTGATGCTGCTGATGTATTTAAACAGCAATACAAACTCGTTAGTGGTTTGATGGATAACGATAAATACTTACCGTTAGTCCTAATGAATGCGGGAATTACATTAGAATTTGAACTCGCCCCCGCCGTAGATGCTATGGTCGTTGAGGACGCTACTGCTCCCGATTATGAAATCACTAATGTCCGTTATGTAGCGCATCTAATAGATTTAGAGCGTTCCTTCTATGACCGTCTTAGAATGGTTCAGCAACAGTCGGGAGGCGTTCTACAAATCGCAGGTCAGTCGTGGCGAGGTTTCCGTGCTACCCAGACTGCTTCCACTAGTCAAGCGCTTAACTGCCCCGCTCGGGTTCGGTCTATTAAGTCCTTCTTCTGGAAATACGGACATACGCCTTCGTCCCAGCATTATACTCTTTCGGGTGCTTCCCATAATAACCTTTCCACATATCAACTTTCTATCGGTGCTACTCGTTTCCCGCCTACCGCTAATGAAGCGAACCCCGCCACTAATAAGGTTGCCCCTTACACGGAACTA
>Ga0181411_1000260_pt1 | contig 18476 bp, 20 predicted proteins | sample 34SPOviralmetaG_FD_130114 | JGI IMG/M metagenome (GOLD analysis project Ga0181411, IMG submission 130114) | Marine viral communities from the oligotrophic San Pedro Time Series (SPOT) site, San Pedro Channel, CA, USA - 34 SPOT_SRF_2012-07-09 | ecosystem: Environmental > Aquatic > Marine > Strait...
ATTTTACTCAATTTAAATCAAAAATAGGAGAAACTGATGTTTTAGTAGATTTTTATTATTACTTTGACTATGATGAAGAATTTATATTAGATAAATGGAATTTTTATGGAGAACTTAATAATAAAGAAAAATGGATGCTTATTCCTAAAAAGTACCTCTTTGACTTTCAAAAAATAAAATACAAAGGAGCTTTAATTTCTATGCCAAAAGACCCGGAGCAATTATGCCAATATTTATATGGAGAAAGATATAGAGAAAAACTAATCAAATACGTTGAATACACAACAAATATGGTAAATAATAAACCACAGACAATTTACAATACTTAGTATTCTTTAGTAATACTAAAATAGCTTTATTATTTTGAAACAATATTAGTTTATTACATATAAATCTGTAAATAAACTAAATTATTCAAGATGAAATTACAAATCGATCGCATAGACCAGCATGCATTTACAAGTTTTGTTAATAGACTAAAGTTAATAGACTCTTTTATCTATTTCAAAATTAAAGATGGTCAAGTTATCTCAACAGCTTACTTACCACAAAGAGACGCTGTAAAACACCATTCAGTACCATTTGAAAGTATTTTTCAAACAACTGAAGTACCTCAATTAGATAAAGAATTAAAGGTTGCATTCTTCGATGCAGGTAGAATTATAGAAGCATTTAAACAATTTGAACATGATGCAATTCGTTGTGAAATTGAGTTCATAGAAAATGAACAAGATTTAGTAGCTTCTACTTTTAGAATTTACAATGACGAGTTAGAAATTACTCTAGCATGTTCAGAGCCATCTCTAGGCTTTAAAGATCTTACATCAGATCAAATAGATGCAATATTTGCAAAAGCACCGGATTCTTTTAAATTTGGAATTGACAATCACACTATCAATAAACTTAAATCTCTTTTTAATCTTGAAAAAGATGAGACATTCGATATTAAATCAAATGGAAAAGGTGTTGAAGTTAAAGGTAAGACATTTAATGTATTGGTTAGTCAATCACCAGAAGGCGATGGCGGCGCAACGCTTTACAAAAAATACTTAACATTATTAGACAAGGAAGAGTACAACGTACACGTTTCTGCAAGCAAAGTTGTTTTTGATTCTAATGAGTCAGATACTTTATTAACAATATCAACTTGCCAAACAGCGTAGATGGAAGTAACTGAAGCTGTAGAAGAAAACATAGATAATTTATCTATAGAAGAATTAGAAGTACTTGCTGCTGAATATGACATCATGAGTAATAAGTTCACGGCCTACGAACAGGCCGTGAAACTTTCGTTAAATAGTATCTATGGTGCATTCGGTAATAAGTGGTTTCATTTCTTTGATATTAACATTGCAGAATCAATTACTCTTCAAGGTCAAAATGCTATTATTTATTCAGAAACAGTATTAAATAAATACTTTAATGATTTTTGGCATAAAGACACTAAGTTACATGAAGAACTTGGAATTAAGGTAAAAGGCAAGTTACATAGGCCATCTGTTATTTACATAGATACAGATTCTAACTATGTACAGTTTGGTGAAATGTATGATTCTGTAGAATGGTTAGATGAGTCTAAAAAAATGGATGTTACAACATTTACATTAGAGGTTTATAATCGTAGAATTAAGGAATTTATTTCTTTAGCAATGAAAAAATACGCAGTTGTACATAATACAGATAATTTTTTAGTATTTGAATTAGAGTCAATTGCATATTCTGGAATTTGGATGAAAAAGAAAAAGTATATCCAAGACATTGCATGGGAAGATAAGCTTTCTGTAAAAGATAGACATCCTTCTCTTAAAAAGATTAAAACAATTGGTTATGATACTATTCAAAGTTCTACTCCATTATTCGCAAGACAAAAATTAGTAGAAGCACTTAAGCTATTGTTTACAAAGGGAACTACTCCAGGTCCAGTTGAATTACAGGAAATGGTACAATTTTTAAAACAATGTAAAACTGAATTTAAACTAGTTAACATCGATGATATTTCTTTTAATAGAAGAACTAATAACATTCAACAGTATATTATCGATGACAATAAAGAGTTTCAAATTGGACTTAAATGTCCACCAAATGTAAAGGCTGCAGGTTTTTATAACTATCTTTTAAACAATAATTCTAAATATAAGAATAAGTATAAGATGATAGCAAATGGCGAAAAACTTAGGATCTATAATACAAAACATCCAATATGTGATACGTTTGCATATTTACCAGGTGAACATCCTTATGAGATTGCACCTGAAATTGACTATGATACTCAATTTGGAAAATGCATGATTGATCCAATTAATAGAGTTCTTAAAGCAATAGGCTTACAAGAACTAGACACAAATCTTATATATGCTTCGGCATTATTTTAAAAAAGGAAAAATGAAATTTACAAAAAAAGAAGAAGCAATTATAAAAGAATATGTTAAAATTCAAGATGAATTTAATGTATTAAAAGATCATATGCTTGAGGTTAAAGAAAGAGCGGATGGTTTAATTAATAAATTAGAAAAAATTAGAAATGAGGAGAAATCATTATTTAAAAAAATAGAAAAAAACAATGGCAAAAAAGAAAGTTGAATTTAATTTTAGCGATATTAACGCTGAATTAGCAAGCATAAATCCATTAGGAAGTATAATGGAAAATAGTGATTTTAGTGAGGTAACAGAGTATATCGATACTGGAAATTATCATTTAAACGCATGTGTTAGTGGTAGTCTTTTTGGTGGATGGCCAAATAGTAGAACCTGTGCATTAGCTGGTCCTTCCGGTACAGGTAAAACTTTCCTTATATTAAATAGCGTAAAACGTGCAATTGACATGGGTTACAATGTTATTTTTTATGATAGTGAAGCTGCTGTTGATAAACAATTAATGACAAAATTTGGAATTGATTTAGCTAAAGTTAATTATCAACCTGTAAATACTGTACAAGATTTTAGACATTCGATCACAACGATCACAACTAAAATGCAAGAAGTAAAAAGAACAGGCGGCACAGTACCTAAGGTTATGATTATTCTTGACAGTGCTGGAAACTTGGCAACTCAAAAAGAAATTAACGATGCAGTTAGCGGTAGTGAAAAAGCGGATATGACAAGAGCAAAAATTCTTAAATCTATTTTTAGAATTATCATGACACCTCTCGCAGATCTTAAAATACCTTTCCTATTTACTAACCACACTTACATGACGCAAGGTTTTATCGCACAGCAAATTGCAGGTGGAGGTACAGGTCCTGAATATGCAGCTTCAATTGTTTTATTCTTAAATAAAGCACAACTTAAAGAAGGTACTGAAAAAACAGGAATTATAGTTACGGCAAAACCAAACAAAAACAGATTTGCAAAACCAACTCCAATTAAATTTCACTTACACTTTACTCAAGGAATGAATCCTTATGTAGGTCTTGAACAATATGTTTCATGGGATGTTTGCGGAGTTGATAGAGGAAGTTTTGATAAAAATGGAAAACCTGAACTTAAATCAACTTCAAGAACTTGGATTTGTAAGCACTTAGATAAGCCAGTCTCAAATAAAGACTTTTTTACCGAAAAGGTATTTACAAAAGAAGTACTTGAAAAAATAAATGAGCACATTCAACCATTATTTAATTATAGTGCAATGTCAGAAGACGTAGACGTTGATGCAATATTAGAAGAGACTGCAGAATGAGTTTACAAATAAATGAAGATAAACTTCCTATTAAATATATTTTAGGAATACACGACACACTGCCTTCTTACCCAGATGGATTTGACATTTTATATGAAAAAATAAAAAGGCACATTGGAGATACTAACCACAATTTTACAAAACACGCAAGTATGAAATATCATTTAAAAAACGCAGATCCAGAAAGAGTGGATAAGGCTTTAGCAGAATTAGTTAAAGAGGGTTATATTGAGCCGGTAAATGAAACAAAAGGTAAAGAGTCCTATAAAATAATAAATAACCCGTTCAATTAAACTATTATGGAATTTAGCCAAGATTATGAAAAAATGTTTTTTAGGTTTTCATTAGAAAAACCTAAATATTTACAGGCAATTAAGACAAGTTTTTATTCATCTGAAGAGATTGATATACTTTCAACTCTTGCTCTTAAGTTTTTTATGAAGTTTAATGAAACACCTTCAAAAGAACAATTAAGACTTCTTGTTAAAAATGCAAAAGCGGCTAAAGATAAAATTAGTGATAGTATAATTAATTTAATATTTGAAGTAGACCTAGATCAATATGATGAAGAGTGGCTTACATCTACTGCAGAATCATGGATCAAATGGAGAAACTTTGATACAACTCTTATTGATACCATTGAATTTATTAAAACAACAACAGTAACTCCTGAAAATACTGATCATATAATTACAAAGGTTAAGACATTAATAAATGAAAGAAATAATCTAACGTTTAATAGCGACTTAGGCCTTGACTTTTTTGATGCAGAATCACATGATCAAAAAGAGACAGATAAAGTAAGTACAGGATATAACTTTTTAGATAGAGTATTAGGCGGAGGATATGACAAAGGCGGTAATTTAGTAGTTTATGCGGGTGAACAGAATATTGGTAAATCCATTTTCTTAGCAAATGACGCAGCTCAATTTGTTAAGATGGGAACCAACACCGCCGTCATTACCGCTGAAATGGCAGCACATAAATTCGTTAAAAGAATCGGATCTAATTTATTAGGTATTAACATAAGTGACTATAATGAAAAAGGTAAGAATAAAGATTTTATTAAAAGAAAATTAGAAACAGTAGGAAATGGATTTACTCCTCCAGGTAGTCTACATGTTAGACAATTCCCAACGTCTCAAGCTACTGTGCTTGACATTGAAGCCTACCTTGCACAAATTGAAGAAGAAAAAGGAATTAAACTAGGTGCAGTTGTAATCGATTATATTAATATCCTAGCAAATTATAGAAATCAAAATACTGAAAATACCTATATGAAAATCAAGCAAATTGCAGAAGATCTTAGAGCAATGGGTATTAGAAATAATTGGCTAATCGTTACAGCAACTCAAATTACAAGAAGTGGTTACAACTCTTCAGATATTACAATGACCGATATTGCAGAATCTGCAGGTCTTTCTCATACTGCTGATGTTATGCTTGGAATTATTCAAGATGATATTATGAGAGCAGCAAATGAATACAGATTAAAAGTCCTTAAAATCAGAGACGGTGAAGGCAAAGGAACAAAATGTAAGTTAGATATTAATTACTCATATATGAGATTAATGGAAACTGAAGAAATAACAATGAGTAATTTACACGCAATATAGATATGAGAAATAAGCAAGATAAAATATTTGACAATAATTTTGAAGCTCCAGACACGGAGGGTAAGGGATCTATTAACTTTGATTTAGATCCAGCAGTGAGAGGTAATCTTTCAGAAGAAGAAAATATACACTATGAAATATTAGCCAGAGATATACATGATTTAATTGAAAATTCAAGATTTAAAAAATTCAACGTAATAAATGAATTTACTAGCGTAATGCGTCTTAAGAAAATAGATATTAATGAAGTTTATGGGTTTATGGTAGATGAATTAATTAAAAAATACTCAAGAATAGATTTATTTTCTGAACTGTGTAATTATTTTAATATACCACCGAATAAGTTTTACAATTCATTATCTAATGTTTATAAAGAAGACTTAATTATGGAATTAGATAAAAAAACCGGAGTTCTTTCAAAAAAGAATATTAACAAACTTTTTTAAATGATTAAGTTAGGTGTTTTAAATAAACCCGTAAAAAGGGTGTGGGTTTTAGGCGATCTTCATTTTGGAGTAAGGTCTAATTCAATGGAATGGTTACAGATTCAAAAAGACTTTTTTGAACAACAATTCATTCCCATATTAAAGAAACATGTAAAGCCAGGTGATGTTTTAGTACAGGTAGGAGATACGTTTGATAACCGCCAGAGTATAAACATCAAAGTTTTAAACTATGCCATGGATTTATTCGAGAGGCTAGGTGAGATATTACCAGTCCATGTAATTTGTGGAAATCATGATATTTGGGCTAAGAAAACAAATGAAATTACTTCAATTGATACTCTTAAATGGATCCCAAATGTACAAGTTTATACAGACCCTATTGAATATGTTTGGAATAATAGAAAAATATTACTAATGCCATGGAGAAGAGATTCAGTTCATGAGGCAGAAACACTGGCAGATCATCCAACTAGTGAAATTGTATTTTGCCACTCAGAAGTTAGAGGCATATATTTAAATTCAAAGGTAAAGAATCAGCATGGAAACGAAAGTAACATCTATTCAAAATATACAAGAGTATATAGTGGACATATACATTATAGACAAGAAAAAGATAAACTATTAATGGTCGGCGTACCATATCAATTAACAAGATCTGATATGAACAATACTAAAGGGTTTGATTTGGTAGACCTAAAGGATATGCAAGAAACTTTCTTTGAAAACACAACATCTCCACATTTTCTTAGGTATAATATAAAGATGTTATATGATATGCCACTTGAAAATTTTAAGGCTCAAATCAAAAATAATTTTGTAGACCTTTATGTTCCTTCTGAAATAGCAACATCTTCTGCATTATCTAATTTAATTAATAAGGTACAAAAGATTGGTAGAAGAATAGAGCCAAATATTTATCAAGAAGATAATTTCATAGATAAAGATTTATATGATTTAGATGAGATAGAAGAAATGCAAAAGAATTACAGTGTTATGGGACTTTGTGAAAAATACATAGACTCTTCTACATTTGATAATAAGTTAAAGGAACAGATTAAAGATAAATTAAACCAACTATATAACGGTTGTGTAAATAATTACGACTTAGACAATGAAAATTAATAGTATAGAATTTAAGAATTTTGCAAGTTATGGTAATCAAGTTCAAACGATTGAGTTTGAAGATCAAGCACAATTGTATTTAACGTTAGGTAAAAACGGACATGGCAAAACTACAATAGCAAATAGTATTATATATGCACTATATGGAAAGGTTGAAGGTGTAAAACTTGCTGATCTGCCAAATAGAATTAATAAAGAATTATGGGTTAAGATAAACTTACAATGTAAAGACATGTCAGTTGAGATTGAAAGAGGTCTCATGCCAAATAAGTTTAAAGTATTAATCAATGGAGTAGAGTTTGATAAAGCCGGTAAAAAATCTGTACAAGAATATTTAGAAGATGAGATTTTTGGTATACCATATCATGTTTTTAAGAATATTATTATTTTAAGTATTAATGATTTTAAGTCTTTTTTGACTATGAATTCAAGTGATAAAAAACAAATCATTGATAAGATGTTTGGTTTTTCAGTTTTAAACGATATGTTTAGGAACGTTAAAGAAGAACGTAAGCAAATTAAAATGGAAATAGATTCTTATGATTCTGAACTTAATCAGATTATGGAATCAATTTCTTCAGTAAGACTTAAACTAAATAATCTTGTTGAAGAGTCTCATAAAAAAGATAAAGAAAAGGTTGAAGCATTAAAAGATGAACTATTAGAACATGGCGATAATGTTAAAAAACTAAATGAAGCAAGGAGCGGGTTAGACCTTAAAATATCTAAAATAATAGAAGGATCTAACAAAATGAGCGTAAGTCAAAGAGATTTTGAACGAGAGAATGAATACCTACAGAAAAAAATTGAATTATATGAATCTGGTTTCTGTGGTTCATGTGAAACAAAATTAGACACTGATTGGCATCATGAAAAAGGAAAGGAATTTCAAACGCAAATTAATATGAATTCTAAACATTCATGTACATTAAAAGAAAATATAGAAAAGGCTGAAGAAAAGGTAGGAGACTTAAGAAGTAAAAGAAAGCAAGTTGAAACAAGAATCAATAACTTAAGATATTCTATTAAAGACATTAAAGATGAACTAATTAAAATTAAAGAGTCTACTCAAGACAAAAATCAATTTCAACACCTAAAGCAAATTATTGCAGAGTTTGAAAAGTCAGAAGGACAAAAGTCAGAAAAGAGAGAAGAGATAGCACAACAAGACGCATTCATGACAATTTTAGAAGAAGTCTTAGGAGATGATGGTGTAAAGAATCTTGCAGTACAAACTATACTTCCAGGTTTAAATGCTAATATTGCAATGATGGCTCAAACAATGCACCTTCCATTTCATATTAGATTTGATGATAAGTTTGATTGCATTATTAATCACTTAGGAGAAGATATAAATCCTCTAACACTTTCAACAGGTGAGAGAAAGAAGGCAGATTTTATAGTTATTATAGCAATTATAAAAATATTAAAACTTAGGTTTCCACAGCTTAATCTTATGTTCTTAGATGAGTTATTAAGTTCTGTAGATCAAGATGGAGTTTATAATGTACTTAAAATTCTTAATGAAGTAATTAAAGAAAATGGACTAAATACGTTTGTAATTAATCACACTGAATTGCCTCATGAGATCTTTGATCAAAAAATACAGATCTATAGAGAGAATGGATTTTCAAAGTTTACTATTGAAAAAATAGAATGATATATAATAAATGGCAACATATAACTTAAAATTTAATAGAGACGATAGTGTTATCAGACACCTCATAGTGGGTCTTTTAGCAGACTTAAATAAAAAGGTTAGTTTTTATAGACAATTTGATAATGATAATCGTACAGAAATAGATGTTCCCTTTTATTATTCAATTACAGGAGATGCTGATTTTCTAAAAGATAATTTTCTTTTTTCAACAGCTAATGGTTTCGAATGTAGTCCAAATCCAACTGGAGCAGATGGGAATTATGACGCAATTCCTAGAGGAGTTGTTAATCTTACATCAATGACAATTGACTCTTCTAAACTAGTAAACAAAAGAAACATAGGAGAGTACAGTAAGATGAATGATCAAGGTATTTTAGAGGGGTACAGGGCTGAATTTGAAATGATCCCAATGACTTTTTCAATTGACATTGAAATACTCTTAAGTAGTCTCTTAGACATATTCAAGTGCACTGAACAATTAATAAAAAAATTATATAAATCTAATCAATATAACGTAGATGTAGGACATTTAGATGAAGGTTTATATAGAATTGCAGCCTATTATGCAATGCCAGAGGATTATGGTAAAGAAAATCCAATAGAATATAGTTTTGATGACAAAGGCAACTATAAAATAACGTTTAGTGTTGAGGTAAACTCATTTATGCCAGCAATAGATTTCGGTACAGAAAGACATATTGGAAATAGAATGTTTAAATTAAAGCATAATATTAAAGACGGAAAACAAACAGACGAAACTATTAATCAAGGTTTAGATATATAATAATACATAAAATAAATAAAAACATTAAAAATGGCACAAGTTACAAAAGAAATCATATCACCAGTATTCGTTACGGAATCCGGAGATAGTTATATTTCATTAGATGGTAAAGCATTTTTAGTTAGTGAAAATACAATTACTGAAGCAGAAATTACTTCAGCTCCAGGTGAGTTTAGAAGTCTTGTTTTAGCATTAAACAATTTTACATTAACTAATGAAGGTTTAACATGGTTTAATGGAATTAATAGAATTAGATTCGTAAGAGAATCAAACAACTTTTTTGTTAATAATAGCGAAGTTTTAGCTGAAAGTTTAACAAATCACTTATTAGCATCAGGTATTGTTAATTACACAAATAAAGCAAAGATTCAACTTTTTGAATATGCTGCACAAAACATTAATAACTTTGTATCTCTTGATTTTGCTCAAAAAATTGAAGAAGGACAAGTTAAATGTTATGTTATGAAATTAAACGAAGAATTCTATGTTTATAGAATGAACGAAGCTAACAAAATTTATAAGTTTGGTAAATTAGATGCTAACGCTGCATTTGATTATGTTAAAGAACAAACGGGTTATGAAATAACTGACATGACTCAAGAACTTTTAGAAGGTGCAAGAAAAGAAGCTGCTGAAAAATTAGAAAAAATTAATTTATTAGAGCAAATGATAGCATTCTTAAAAGATCAAAGAGGAATAATTGCCGAGGCTGACAAATCAATTCAAGAAATTAAAGAAGCTGATACATTAATTAACAGTGAAATTAAAAGATTAGAAGAAGAAGTTGAAGCTATTAAAAATGGTACTGAAGAAGTAACAACTGAAGAAACTACTGAAGAAGTAACAACTAAAGAAGCAGAAGTTACTGAACAAAAAGTAGATGAAGATTGCGAATGTGGTACAGCAGGTTGTAACTGTTCAGATGGAGATGCTGAAGCTACTACAGACACTGAAGTTACTACAGACACTGAAGCTACTGGAGATGTTGAAGCTACTAACGAAGAAGCTGGAGATGAGGCAGGTGTTGAAGCTGAAGATATTAAAGCTGATCATACTGAAGTTGATAGCGATGAGAAAAGAGAAGCTAAATCTGAAGAAGCAGATGATTCTGCACCAAGCGACGAAGGAGAAGACGGAGCTAAAGAAGTTGCTGAAGCTGAAGTAACTGAAGATGATGCTGAAGATATTGAAGATGCTGAAGCTGAAATGGGAGAACCTGAAAAATCTGAAGAAGATCAAGAAAAACTAGAAGCTCCTATGGATGAGGCCGATGTTGAAGAAGAATTAGTAACTAGACAAGATGGTTATGTACCAGGAACTCTTAAATACGAAACTGATGATTTTGCAGAAGGTACAGAAATTCAAATAGATGCTGAAGCATATACAACTTCTGGACAAGATGAATCAATTACAGTATTCGTAAATGAAAAGCCATTAAAGGTAAATAAAAGAGACGTTGAATTAGCTGACGGCGAAACAGTATAAAAAATAAACAGCTATGAAAAATATAAAACTATTCGAAGAATTTATACAACTTAATGAGGCATTTAAAGTAGGTGATTATATAAAACACACACAAAAATCACCTCGTAGAACCGTATTTGGTAAAATTGTAAAAGCAAATAAAAAATCTGCATCAATTGTAATTTTAGGAACAGGTGCTCCAGAAGATAAACAACCAACGACTAGAATGGAAACATGGCAAGGAGGAAGTCATGTAGACTTTGGAAAACATTCTAAAAAAGAACTAGATGATATAGCTAAAAAACTTTCATCAGGAGATGGTTATAAGTACAGTGACATGGAAGCATGGAACGTTTAGTAAAAAATTAAATAAAATTTGACGTTAAACTACAAATCTCTCATTTAACTCAAATACAGTAGAAAAGATCAATTGGAAACAATTGATCTTTTTTTTATATAATATCTATAAATTTAAAAGATGCCAAGAAAAAAGAATTATTTAAACAATAAAGACTTATATGCACAAATTGTACAATCATTGGATGATGATAGACTAACAAGAGATGCAGAGAAAATGTTACAGTTACTTGCTGAGAAAGCAATTAATAGATTAACTTATGTAAATGAAGATGATAGAAAAGATTGTTTGCAATTCGCTCTATTAGATTTATTAAAATATTGGAGAAACTTTAACCCTAAATATACAAACGCATTTGCATATTTTACAGAGATAGCAAAGAGAGGTTATGCAAAGGGTTGGAATAAGCTTCACCCAAATAAAACAAAAGGAACTATCTCAATGGATAGAATAAATTCTGCAAACTCAAGAGAAGACGGCGGCGGCGGAATGTTTAATATCTAATAATGTCAATAAAAAACGTAAGACCGACAAAAAACTCAGGCTTTAATCAAGGCTACTATAATCCAGTATATCCAAAAAAATATGCTGGCAATCCACCTATAATATACAGAAGTTCATGGGAACTTAAGTTTATGAAGATGTGCGATAATAGAGAGGATATTGTGTTGTGGTCAAGCGAGCCAGTTGAAATAAAATACTGGAGTTCAATGGATAAAAAGGAACATTCATATTTTCCAGATTTTTATATAAAGGTAAAGAAAGAAACAGGCTTTGAAGAAAGTCTCATTGAGATTAAGCCTGAAAGTCATATAGTAAAGCCTGAACCACCTACTAAAAATTCAAAACAGGCATTAAAGAATTATAAATTCCTTGCAGAACAGTACGTTAAAAATAGAGATAAATATAAATATGCACAGGAATGGTCTAAGTCAAGAGGATTTAGATTTGTTGTAATGACAGAAAAGAGTCTTAAATAATGGCAAGAGTTAGACAAGACATAAAGGAATTAATTAAAGAATCAGGCGGTAGGACTAGAGCTAAAAGAGCTGCAGAAAGTTGGTATGAGAATGGAAAGAAAACAGCAGCTGAAAAAAGTGTACAAACCACTGGAGGTAGGTTTCAACCAGGTAAAGTGTATGTGTTTAGGTATAATCCTAAATATGCAGCTGAATTACCATGGTATGATGCAAATCCAGTTGTATTGGCCCTTGACCCTGATGGAAATAACGATGTTGGCATTAACTTAAATCTTCTTCCAAGTGATGTTAAAGAAAGATTATTAGATAGAATCTATAATGCATATGAAAGTGAAATTAAAAGAGAATCAGTAGGAGGCAAGAAAAACGATGCACGTAGACAAAGTCAACTTTCAATTAGATGGGAAGAAGCAAAGGGATTTTTAGCAACATATAAATTTGCAATTAGACAATACATACCAGGAAGAAAGATCGGACAGGCAGTAGTTAGTTATGAAAATTGGTCAAAGATAGTACTTTGTGACTTTGCGGATTTAAATGGAACAACATATATTCAACTAGTAAATGAATTTAGAAACAAATAAAAAAAATTGAATATATAAATTTATAAACGATATAAGAAATTATGGCAGGTTTTGCAGATAAGGATCCAAGAAATGGTCCATTAAGTAATAAGAGACCTTTTAGGTTAAACAATACATTAAAGTTACTTTCATCATTCGGTATGAGATATGATGATATGATACTTAGACAGTCTCAGGCGGTTGGTCCATTAGAAGATAAGTTTGGTTATGGCCAAATGAATCCAATGGGATTAGATAATGATGATATGTATGCAGCATTTGCTGCCTTGTCAATGGCAGATACTACAATGCGAAAAAACATTCCTTTTTTCGATCAACAATATGAAGTAAAAAGAGAAGAACTTAGAAGATTTTCAATTAATGATGAAGTAGAAGATATTTTAGATATATTATGTGATGAAACAATAGTATATGATAATAAAAATTTCTTTGCTTCTCCTGAAATACTTGGAGTTGAGGTTGCAGACAGTATTCAAAAGGATTTAAACAGATATTTTAGACAAATATACCATGCATTTGGCTTTAATTCAGATCAGTCGGCTTGGTATTATTTTAGAAAATGGTTAACAGACGGTTATCTTGCATTTGAAATTATTTATTCTCCTGATCAAAAGGAAATTATAGGTTTTAAAGAACTTGATCCAATCACATTAGTTCCAGGTTATAATAAAGAAGATGGTAAAAAGGTATGGGTACAATTTAAAGATGATCCAATAAAAGAAAGAACACTTTATGATTCTCAAATTATTTACCTTTCTTATTCTTCTATAACTACAGCAGGTAGAGTCAGTTATGTTGAAAGACTTATTAGATCTTTCAACTTATTAAGAATTATGGAACATACAAGAATTATTTGGGCAGTGACCAATAGTTCTTATAGAATGAAATTTGTTATACCAGTTGGTGGTAAATCTAAAACAAGAGCAAAACAATCACTTGCACAATTAATGAATTCATATAAAGAAGTAGTTGATTTTGATTGGGAGTCTGGTTCTATGACAACCGATGGTAAACCCATGCTACAATTTAATAAAGAATATTGGTTACCAAGTAAAGACGGTGACAGCCCTGAGATTGACACTTTAGATGCATCAGGTCCAGACCTATCAGATACAGAAGCGCTTAAATATTTCTCAGATAAACTTAAACATGTTTCTAAAATACCTTATTCTAGATTCTTGTATGAAGATGGTGGTGGAGATTTTAATCTTGCCGCTGATGGAATGATTAGAGATGAAATTAAATTTAGCAAATTTGTAAAGAGACTAAGAGCAGCTTTCCAAGAAATATTAGTAAAGCCACTTTATTTACAAATGTGTATTGCATATAAAGACCTTGCTGAAGATCCACAATTTAAAACTCAAGTTGCATTAAGATATAATAGAGATAATGACTTTGCTGCATTAAAAGAAATGGAAATCATGGAAAGAAGATTAGAATTCGTTTCCACGATGAGAGATAGTTTAATGACAACGAATCAAGAAACTATGGAAGAGGAATACTACTTTGATATGGAATTCTTAGTTGATAGATACTTACAATTAAGTCCAGATGATATTGCTGCCAATGCAGCTGCTAAGTCTAAAACTGATAGGCAAGCAGAAGAGGAGCCAGAACCTGAAGACCCAATGGGAATGGGAATGTAAAAATAGTTAAATAATGTGTTAAAAAAATACAATGAATTTTTAAATGAAAGAGCAGCTCCTAATAAAGCTACAGTAAAGTATATGATAGCTAAAAAATTCGCAGGAGTGCCGGCTAAAATAGTAAAACAAATTGCTAGACATAATAAAAGAAAGGAAGATATTGCAGCGATGGTTAAAACAGCTGAGACTAGGGAAGAAAAGGCTAGATTAAAAAGACAATTGTTATTAATGAGTAAAAAGGAATTTGAATTAAAGAAAAAGGCTCAACTAGCAAAGAAAAAGGCTAAAGCTGACAAAAAATAAAAGAATATATAATTTATTATGATACTTAAAACATATAACGAATTTTTAAACGAAGCCCAATTGTCTTCTATTAAAGCAGGTGACGATAGTAAAGTTGAAGTTAGTGATCAAAAAACAGTTGACGGAGATGTTATCTCTGCTCAAGAAATTTTAGGACAAATATTAAACGCTGAAACAGAAGATGAGTTTAAAGCTTATTTTTATGAAAAATATGGTTCTACTAAATTTGACACAGCAACAATGGGACAAATGTTAACAGACTATCAAGACTATTATGCTGAACAAGCTGAAAAGGAAAAGGAAGCTGAAAAGGAAGAAGAACCTACAGACGATGGCGAAGGAGCCGGCGATGATTTAGATATTGATATTTAAGAAAAAGACTTTTAGTTAAAGATATATACAAAAAAGAAAAAAACAAAATGGATAGACTTATAAATAAGCCTAGCGATTATAATTTATTAATAGTTGAAAAATCTTCTGGTGTTTTAGAGCAAACAGGAGAAACGAAGGACTATGTTTTAGAAGGTGTTTTTGGTGAGATTGATGTTAAGAATAAGAATAACAGGATCTATACTGAAGATGAATATCTTCCACAAATTAAATCGTTACAGGATAAAATCGGAGGTTCTAAATTACTTGGTGAATTAGATCACCCTCAACAATTTGACATTTCTCTTAAAAACGTATCACACGTTGTCGAAGAGTTAAGGTATGATCAAGAAAACAAGAAAGTAATGGGTAAAATCAGATTATTAGATACTGATGCTGGTAAACAAGCTAAGGCACTAGTTGATGCTGGTGTACCATTACATATTAGTTCTAGAGCTGCTGGAGAAGTTTCAGAAGGCGGTAAAGTTAAAATCAAACAATTATTTACTTATGATTTAGTTGCAGACCCAGGATTTGAGAATGCACAATTAAATAGAGTCAATGAATCTTATGGTTTTGATAATGACGAAAGCTTATTCATATATGAGGTATTTAAAAAAGAAATAAATAATAAAACAAACGAAAATAAAAAAGAGCAAACAATGGAAGAATTTGTAAAAACAGATGACTTCAACAATTACACTAAGTATTTGGCTGAGCAAATAAAAGGTTTAAAGTCTACTCTTACAGAATTATCAGAAAATTCAACTGAAGGATCTGCTACTACAAACGAAGACATTAAAACTGTAACTGCTCACAACGATCATATTGTTGAATCAATAAACAATTTAACAGAGTATGTTAAATATGTTGCAGAAAAAACTGATCAAAATATTCAGTATTCAGAATATTTAGCTGAGAAAACTGATCAATCAATTCAGTATGCTGAGCATGTTGCTGAAAAGGCTGATCAAGGAATTTCTTATACTGAACACATTGCTGAGTCAGTAACTAAATTAAAAGATTATAGTAATTATATCGCTGAATCTTATAATTCTGGTACAGAAAAAAATGAAAAACTTATTGAGTATGTTAACTACTTAAAAGATAACGTACAGAATGTTAGTGAATATGCTAACTATATTGCAGAATCAATCAATGAAAACTTAGTAGTTGAAGGTGATGATGTTACCGCTAAAGAAGCTGGTGAAGCTGCTGCTGATAACGAACTTGAAAAAGTTGGTGATAATTCAGGAGAAGGTCAAGTTGCTGATAAAGACGGTGATGCAGGTGTTGAAGGTGAAGATATTAAAGCTAATCACACTGAAGTTGATAACGACGAAAAAAGAGAAGCTAAGAGTGAAGAAGCAGATGATAAAGCTCCTGAAAATTCAGGTGAAGAAGGTGCTGACGATCCATTAGAATCTTATAAATCAGAAATTTCTAATAAATTAACATCTTTATTAGAATCTGCAAAAGCAAAAGAAAACAATGACCCACATTTCTTTAAATTAGTTGGTTCATCTACTGCTGAAAAATATAATGCATTAAACGAAGATGCAAGAACAGCGGTAAGAACAGAAGTAGAAGGTGCAGGATTTTTAACTGAATCTCAGATAGTTAGAATTATTGAAAACACTACAACTGTTACTGAAGAAAATAACAATCAACCGTTAGTTCTTTCAGCAATGCCAACAGAATATAAAGCAAAATGGGAAAATCTTTCTGAAGCTAAGAAAAATCAAATACTTGCACAGTCAAGAACTCACAAAGTCGAGACTGAATATCAAGTAAGAAATTTTTGGCAAACAAGAGACCTTAGAGAAACTGCTCCAGTAATGGAAAAAGTCGCTATGGTAACTGAAAAGAAAGAAGTAGCTACTAAAACACTTCCTTATAGTTTAGAAGGTGTTGCAGAAGCAATGGCAAAAAGATTTAAAAAATAATAAAACAATCGACGTTTTGGCGACAGAAGCAGAAAGCCGAAAATAATAAGTCGAAATTAAACAAACAAAAAATAGAAATTTATAAAATGGCAAATTTAATAAATGAAGCTGAAATCAGAGCAACATGGTCTCCAATTATCGAGAGCGCTACTGGTATCAACGATGCTTCAAAATTAGCATGGATGTCTGAGTACTGTCATAATCACAAACTTTATGAAGACGCAAACATCATGTCACTTTCAAACAATCCAGGTCCTATGAATATCGGCGGTATGGGTGCAGTTGCATTCCCAGGCGATTTCGGTGGTATTGGTGCTGCAGGTACTGCAGATGGTTCAGGTGACAAAGCTCCAACTTTACTTCCTTTAGCGATGCAAGTTGCAGCACAAACAATCGGTTTAGATTTAGTTCCTGTCGTACCAATGGCTGGACCTATGGGTCTTTTATCTTACTTAGACTTCGTATATGAAGGTGGTAGATTAGATAATGCAGAGGCTCCAACTTATGTAAAAGCAACAGGTGCTTCAGCTGATATTACAGCTGCTTCAGGTAACGGTGCTCACACATATGTTGCAGAATCTAGAATTGATGGAAAACCAATCTTTAAAGTTGGAACATTAGTAGACGCAAATGTTGCTGATGATTTTGCTGCTGCAGGTTATACTAACGTTGAGTTAGTTGCTGCATTAGAAGATCACGTACCAGGTTTTGTAGGTCAAGATAACGGTCAACCGTTTGATAGAGCTACAGGTGAATCTACAGCTGACAACTTAATGGGTCTTTCTTTATTCTCTAAAGCAATTGAAGCAAAAACTTACCAAGTTGCTGCTGCAGTTACTAGAGAACAAGTTCAAGATTTAAAACAATTCGGTGTTGATGCTGTTGCTCAAGTTGAGGCAGTTTTAACTAACGAATTAACACAAACTATCAATGATTTAATCATTGGCGAGATTGCAACTTTAGCTGGTTCTAACATGACTGCTTCTGGTGTTTCTTTAGACGTTGATTTATCTACTCCAGCTGCGGGTGGACAAACTGAAGGTTCTGAACACAGAAAAGTATTAACAGGTGTTTTAGCTGCTGCTAACTTAATTGCAAACAGAGGTAGAAGAGGTGCAGGTAACTTCGCGGTTGTAGGACCACAAGTTGCTACATTAATTCAATCTGTTGCAGGTTTCGTACCTAACCCATTCGCTAACACTGCTACTCAAGCTGCTGGTGCTATTTACCCAGTTGGTTCTGTTGCAGGTGTACAAGTATACACAAACCCAAAATGGGCTTGGGCATACAATACTGTATTAGTTGGTAGAAAAGGTGACGGAAACGGTCCAGGTCTTGTATTCATGCCTTACTTAATGGCTGAATCAGTACAAACAATTGCTGAAGGAACTATGGCTCCTAAAGTAGCTGTTAAATCAAGATTTGCATTAGTTGCTGCAGGTTTCCACCCAGAAACTCAGTACGCAAAATTCACAGTTGGTTATCCATCTGGATCAGACATGATTAACTTATAAAATACTAA
>Ga0181411_1000265_pt1 | contig 18294 bp, 15 predicted proteins | sample 34SPOviralmetaG_FD_130114 | JGI IMG/M metagenome (GOLD analysis project Ga0181411, IMG submission 130114) | Marine viral communities from the oligotrophic San Pedro Time Series (SPOT) site, San Pedro Channel, CA, USA - 34 SPOT_SRF_2012-07-09 | ecosystem: Environmental > Aquatic > Marine > Strait...
AAGGATACTCCCATTCTAACTCTAAGTTGATTTGTGAATACAACCAATATTCTCTCTCTACCAATAAGATTTGTAATCTTTCTCATTGCTTTTGAGATAATGATTGCTTTTTGAGTAGCATAACCCGCTTGGTCATAATCAGCTGCTAATTCTACTTTAGTAGTTGCTGCCGCTACAGAATCAACTACTATTGTTACCAATCTATTATTATCGGATTTTCTAATTGATTCGATAATTGAATCCATAGCATCAAAGATATCTTCTACTGCTTCTAAAGGTACATAAAGTAACTTTTGAGTATCAACACCTAATGCTTCTAAGAATTCTTGATTGATTGCGTTCTCTGTATCAATATACACTGCCAAACCACCCTTCTTCTGAGTATTTGCTAATGTATGTGCTGATAACAGAGATTTACCACTCGCTTCTAGTCCCGTAACCTCAACAATCCTTCCAACAGGAAATCCACCATTAGGTCGATTTGATATAGCTAAATCTAACATATCATCTCCTGTAGACACCCACTCAGTTAAGTCGGTGGGTGTCTGCTCGGAGCCATCAAGGAAGTAAGCTACTTTCGATTGTCCTTTGAACTTTTTGTTCAGGTTATCTGCTAAAATCGATGATAATTCATCTCGATTTGTTTTAGCCATAGTAACTTAGTTTTTAATTATTGAATAAATCTTCAAATGCATCTTTTACATCAGAATTTGATGTTGATACAGCTGCTGCTTTTGGTTCGTTTGTAGTTTGATTGTTAGTTTGAGTTGGTTGAGCTTCTGACTCTTCATTGTTTTCACCAACTTGTCCAGTTTCCATCCAAGTTTCCAATAAACCTTTCATATCATCGTAAGTGTACTTTTTAAACATATTTGGAAGTTCAATTTGGTCTTTGATGTTTTCCAATACATTCTTATCTTCGGTGATAGCAGTTTGGTTTGGTTTAACTCTGATGTAAGTTTCAGGATAGTTCTTTCCTAATTCTTTTGCAGTTTTAAACTCAACAGTGATATCTCTACCATTAGTTGGGTCTGTTAAATCACCATAATCAGGATCTGCAAAGAAAGCAAGAAGTTCTTGATATACAGTTTTACCAAATCCCCAAAACTTAACACCTTCGGATTCTTCACCTCTTACTAATACAGGAACATAAGTTCTCATTTTAGGAGTAAGTTGTTTTGAAAGATTCCAATCGTTTCTATCACCTGTAGATTTCAATTGGTCAGCGAACTCCACTAATGGGTCTGCCTCACCATGTGTTTGAGGTGAAAGAATATTCTTACCACCAAAGTTGTAGTGGAAAAATAGTTCGATAAATGGATTAGATGGATTGTGTACATAAGGTACGATTCTTACCTGTTGCTTGCCTGGTTTCGGCTTCCATAGATTATCAGTCTTTGTAGTTTTCGTTTGTAGACTGTCCAAACGGTTTCGGATTGCATTTAAGTCAATTGCCATAATTTACCTTTTTTTAGTTATTAATTAATTATTATTTATCAAATATACGAAAGTTTTTTCAAACTTCCAAATTATATTTCACTTTTTTTTCAACACCACTATTTAATCCCAAGTGTTGATTTGGTTACAATATACAAAAAATATTTTAAACTACCAAATTTATTTACAACAATTACATTGGTTGTTCGAACCACAAGATGAGCTACACTCTTCTTTTGATTCACAAATACATTCTGTACAATTACATTCTTTCATTATATAACTGATGATTGTCCATCACCACTTTTAACAATAAGAGGATATAGAGTTCCTCTTGCACCAGCATCAATATTTACTTCTTGTCTCCAATGGTTCTCTACTCTTTTAAGAGATGCTTTAGATGGTCTCTTTATAGCTGCATCTATTAGAGTTAACCATTCTTTAAAAACCTTCTTTGTATTATCTAATGTTTTTTCCATTTCTTTCTTTGAAGAGTATCTCCAATAATGCCTATGGGTTTCTTTTGGTACATCACCAATATCTGAATGAAGTTTGTATTTGTGGTTTATAGCCATCTTAACTCCATTTTTAAGAACAGGTAATGCGTTTTGTGCATCCATACCATATCTACTAATATCTATTAAAGGTGCATTTTGTTGAATGGCTTGCATTATTTGCTTACCTTTTTTATCCTGTACTTTTAGATATTTCGTACCTTCATTGAGTTCAGCTTTAGCTCTTGCTATTTGCTCAACCATCAATTTTCTATTTTGTTCTATATTTCCCATTGTATATCTTCCTAATCTTTATATAGTATAACTATAAATATTAAAATTTTTTAATTAACGTCAACTATTCTGAACAATTTAGTACCCATAACCTTATACCCATCACCATCTGTAAGGATAATAGAGTTACGATAATCATTCCAATTGACTTGATAAGATTTATCTTCTTTACCACCATTTAATTCTTTAATCAATCTGTTTAATGCGTTGATTGTGTAAATAGTGTTTGATTCTTTTTTTCTGTGTACCATTATACTGTTAGGTAAAAACCTATTTTCTCTATTTGGTATGATGTTATAACTAATCACCAATTCTTTAGATGGTTCTAATTTCAGTATGAATATCTTTCTACTGAATAATTCGTATCCATCAAAAATCTTAGTTAACAACCCTTCAAACGAAGATTCTGTTGTAAAAGTACATAATAGTTGCGTTCTCACTCATTCTCTCCGTATTTATCAAACACCTAATTTTCTTCGTTCTTTAGAAGAAATTTCAGGTTCAGGTGGATATAATTCCTTATTCGCATCATACAACTCTTTACCAAAATCTGTAGCTATTTGAAATTCTAACCCAACACTTGATGCGTAACCCTGTCCTTTTTGTCTACACTTAACTTCTGCTATTCTAACACTTTTAGCGGGTTCTTTAGATTCATAGACGAGATAGTTATCACCATTCTCATCCTCTTTCATAGTTAAACCTGCTTTAAAATCTTTATAGTTATCAATACCAAATATATTTTCTAAAGTTTTTGGGTCTGCAGATAACCCACCTATTGCCATCTTTTCTTCACCCTCTAATAAAGATTTCATTGGTAGCTTTTCTGCTAAAGCATTTAAACACCCCTCTTTTGCATCTTCATCTTCAACTAAAAATTGTATCGTATCGTTTTGGTATCTTTTAATTGAACCTTCTGGATATTTACCATCTTCACCCTTTTCATAACCTAAATGATTATTTAAAAATTCACTTGATTGTGTTTTACCCTCAACACCATTTGCTATTTCATTAGCTCTTGTAACAGTTGCATGCATAAGACTATATTTCTTAAATCTATCTGCTGCGCCCGTACCCATTACTTCTTTAAATCGTTTTCCATCTATTGGTGGTGGTACATCCATCGATGATAATTTATTTAAAATCTTTTCTGCTTTAGGTTCTATTTTATATCCTTTTTTTGCATCACCTGATATAACACCTAATGCTGCCAAACTATTTTTTAAGTTTTTATCTTTTAATACATTTTTGTTAAGTAGAATATCTTTTTTGTAATTTAAAGTTTTAGTATTTTCAAAATATTTTTTAGGTCTTTCTATTTCACCTTTTTTATATTGTTTAATATCGGCACGAGGTGGAACATTAGGTGACCATTTATCAATATCAGTTACAACTCCATTATATATGTTTGCAGTTGTATCTTTTTTAAGTGATATTTCATCTAAAACAGGTTTTCCATCAACTTCTAATTTAACATACATATCACTTGAAAATCCTTTATTAGCATTATAATCATCATTACCTAATGCTTCAAATTCATTTGGTACATCCCACGCAGAATTACTAATTTTCCAATTACCTTTTCCAAATTGTTCATCATACCTTTTATTAGTAACGGCTCGTACATTTTTTACTGATTCTAACCAGTCTGATGTAACCACACCACCCTTACCTTTAGGATATTTATTAACCTGATTATTTAATGTATCAATGAACCCATTAAACTCATCATCATTCATCCCCATACCTGCCATTGTAATTATTTCACCAGCTTGTGATTGTAATTGCCCTGCACCTACACCACTCATATAATCTGTAATACTTTGTTTACCATTTTTAGTATTCATTAATCTAGTAATTACTTTTTGGTATTTTTTGGGTACTTTACCACTTTTAAAATAATCATCTAATTGTGATTCTTGTAATGCATCTTTAGGATTTTCATATGGGGAAGCTAAACCTTTTTCTGTGAATTCATCATCAGATACACCTGATTCTGATTCTGTATAAACTTTGGATTCAGATGTGTTCACATCTTTTAATGATTTATCTTTTTGACCTGGCTCACCAGCTTTTAATTCTTTTGATGTATCTTTAGTATCATCAGTTGAGTTATCTGATTGTTTTTCAATATCATCATCAGCTACACCTTGGTCACCTAACCAACTTTTTGCTATAGCAAATGCTTTTGGGTCTGATTTCTTTTTACCTAATAATGTTGATACTTGATTTAGGTTATTAGTTGTTGGATTCATTAATTTATGTTTCAACAACTTATCATCAATTTCTTTTAACTTTTCTTTTTCGTAAGAAGTGAGAGCGTTTTGTCCAATGTCTTTTTTAACTTTTTCTTTATCATCCCCACTATCAGGTCTTTCTTTAGATTGTTTATTATCTTTTTCATCGTTTTCCTCTTCTTCTACTACATCTTCCCCTTCGTTATCATCGGTATGTAGATGTGCAGATACGGCGGTATCATTTGTACCCACTACCATACCTGAAGTTCTATCACCACCTAAATGGAAGTTTGTAGGTGTTTTTACTGCAGACTCTATGATGTATTCGATTACTTCTGAATCGAAATCATATTCTTCTTTTAATACTTTTCTTAGGCCTCTTATGGATTTTTCGGATAAAGGATTTTGTAGTTCTGTTCCAACCTCAACCCACCATAACCTAGTTATTTCTTTAAGAAATTCGTTCATATCTTATCCATTTGTTTTATATCTATAGATTTCATCTCAGAATATCTATCTCCGATTTCTATTTTTGTAGGAAATCCATTCCCTTCTATAAGTATCTTTAAATTCTGTAAACTGTTAAAATCATCAGAGTGTATATCCAATAAATATGAATCATAAGTATATAAAACCATTTTTGAACGTTTATCTTTCAAAAACTCCATAACCTTACTCAAAATCTTCATATTTAGTTCTGTTTCAGTTGCCTGTAACATATAATTAAATAGTTTGTTAGCATTCATATCGTTTAAGTTAGATTTTGATAACTTTCTACCTAATGGAGTAGTTACATACCCTCTACGATTGAATTCCATCCACATTTTATCAATTTTGTGTGAAACTTTAGAGAACAACGGAATATGTAGATATTCCGATTGTACTCCACCATACAATTGTCGGAATGTAATTGCTTTTGAATCGTTGTAAGGTACTCCATACATATCTGCTAAGGTTTGGTGTCCACTTACATCCATCGGAATAGGTTCATCTACCATCTTACCAATAATACGAGGATGATAAGCATCATAATCAAATTGAATCAGTTTACCCCCTTCGAACCTACTAACAAATCTATCTCTACTACCATCATCTTTATTAAGTGCAGCATAATTAACCCCACCAAAGTTGTTTGATGGACGTGATGTTGTTGTGAATGGGTGATATTGAGTCCACTCTAACCCATTTGTAGTATGTATCCCATTTTGTTCTACTTTATGTAATGACTTAATATAGAAATTTTCAAATTTCTTCACACAATCCGAATCCCAACCCAAATCGTAATACGATAGGAATTCGTTTCTAATATCTCTGATGGTTTCTATATGTTTAGATATTGGAATAAGGTTGTTTACCCCTTTAAAGGAACTGAATCTACGTTCATAAAACGTATGTGTTGGTGTTGGGGTAGATTTGAGTTGGGAATTCGATTGTAAATACTTTATTAATCCTGCATCAACTGAGTTATCTAGCTGAAGAATGTTTAGAAGTGATTTGTTATCATAAACATAGGATTCGTTGAATTTAAAGGTGAATTTATCTAATGTGGTTGTATGGTTGTCGATATTGTTTAAGTTGATTAGAACCTCTCTATCACCTTCTATATCGTATATATACAACAAAGATAACCCATCATTATGTGGGTGTACCGATATGCTCTCCCATATAGGGTGAACATATACCTTATCCATTGAGATATTTCCTTCTTTAAGAAATTCAATCATATATCAAATATACAAAACTTTTTTGTAATTACCAAATTAACTACAAAATAATTTAGTAGGAACTTCGATTCCTTTTTGTTTTTTGATTTGGTAGAAAACGTTGAAAAATGCTTTGTAAACTTTACCAGCATGCTCTAAATAATCTGAATGTGGAGATTTCCACATCATCTGACCACCACTCATATGGTGTTTGTTAACAACTTTGATTTCATATCCTTTAAGGATTAAATCAACAATCTTTTTTTGAGCCGGAGTAAACTTAACTCCTTTAATACTCTTTTCAAATTCTTTTATTTTATTCATTTTTTAATTATTAGTGGATTAAACTCTCAACCCTTATTACACTACTAATATACGACTTTTTATTGGATTTACCAAATTTTAATGTTAAGAAATTGTTAAGTTTTCAACAAAGTTATTAACAAATACCAATAATGAAGAATGTTACCATTAGTAGAATATATATGATTGTGCTAATATCTTTTTTTGGATTCATAGTGTTATAGGATGTGAAATTCTGTGTAATCTAATAGTTTGAGTTTTATTGATGGGTGTTTTTCCGAAATTAATGCTACATTTCTTTTGTTTGAATCAAAAACACCTGATTCTAATTTTTTACCATTTTCATCGAAAGTATCGTGAATTGGGCCTGTTATTTTCCATTTTATTTTTAACTTTTTATAAATTACACCTGATAACCCCTCATCCGAACCTATTTGGTTGAATTTTTCTTTATTTAGTTCTATGCAAGAATCATCATATCTATATCCAAAATATCTTATCATAAATCCATTTTTGATATCTTTATCTGTAATACCTTCTATATCTCTATTTGGCATTGTTTGTTTTTTAATATCTAATGATTTTACTCCATCATATAAAAAGTTTTTAGCTAAATCCATACCCTCTGATGTTTTTAATCCAACAGATTTTACATCTACATATGGTATTAACATTCTTGATTTACCATCTACAAAATTAGCTTCAGAAAATACTTCACCTGTAGTATATGAATGATATTGCCCAATATATTCCATACCATCTATAAACATCCACTCATCACCTTGAGTAATTAATCCATCTGTGATTTGAGCTTTAGTATAATAAACCCTATTTCTTTTAAATTCGTTACGTGCCATTATGGTATCCTCATTACAGTTTCTAAAGAAGTTTCCCAACCACCTTTACCATCAAATTCGTGGTTTACTGCGATTACAGTAAATAATACACCTTTAGTATTAAATACTGAAGGCATTCTATCAATTTTGATTGGTGCTAAAAATGGGATTCCCCAAACACCATCTATTGTAACACTAAGATTCAACGTATATTGTATTTCACCATATCTACCTTCTGCTAAATTACTATCCGCTTTTGAGTTTTGTATAATATATGCTCTACATGCATCTCCATAAGCAGTTATTCGTTCAGGCGATGCACCTTTATCACCCATCTCATTTCTCATATCTAATATATCTGAAGATTCAACCTTTGGAGGCTCTTTTAAAGCTCCATTTTGTGGATAAGGCCCTTTTTTTGGTTTTGTTAAAAAGTGTCCATTAGATGTACCTTTTTCAATATTAGCTTTAGTTGCCATTAATATATAATCGGCATCAAATTCACTACTTAACGACACTGCTTTAGTTATACTATCTTTAGCTAAAGTTTTGAATGTAAATGCTTTTGGGCCTGTGGCGTTCTCAATCATCTTTTTATTCATTATCGTTATATCAAATGGTGGTTTTTGATTATCAGGTTGTAATGGTTGCCCACCCTTTAATGGAATTGCAGATAATGTTACCAATCCGCCTGTTACATTTTCTAATCTATCAAATATTGTTTTTAAAAACTCTGCGATTTTTACTGATTGTTTAAATCCACCAACAGTCTTTGTTTTATCTGCCATACTTTGATATGTTTTTGTTAAAAACGGAAATGATACTGCTATCTTTTCAATATCACTAGTATCGTAACTTGCACCATTTTCTAAGTTTTCTCCCCATTTCGAAAAGTTTTTTGCATTACCACCATCAGATGGGTCTCCATAACTTCCTTGAAATCCTGGTAAAAAGAAATCTTTAGGGTCTGCTGAACCCAAACATTCAATTTTAGGAAATGATGCTGTTTTTCCACCCTGCTGAACCTTATATGTATTCTTATCAGTATCACCTTTTGAATTTATGTATCTTATAAGAGTTCCTATAGTTGTATAGAATATATATTGTTCATCATCGTTCCAAAATCCTGGCTCTATAATCAACTCTGCCGCCCCAAATACACATTCTAATCCACCGAGTTTTTTTGCTTCTACTCTAAGTTTATTATTACCTAAATCACTAACCGAATCGGGTCCATCATCTGAATCTAATCCGAAAGCTTCTCTACATTTAGCTTCTAAACTTGAAAGAAAGTTTGTTGGTTCTTCATCGTTATCAACTTTTTCATTATCTACAGAGGCCATATCCTCACCACTCCATAATCCTGCAGGAGACATTGCTTTTATGTTACAATCAAATGAACCATCATCGTTCATACTAAAATCAAAATTAAATATATTTGCTTCAACAAAACCTTTATTAACACCCTCAAGACCTTTCCAACCAAAATCTACTCTAATTCCACCACCTACTCTCATAAACGTAGCTTCTGCTGCATTCAAATCAGCTTGAGTGAATACTGTAAATGAAAATTCTACATTGTAAAGGTATGAATCAGTATAATCCTGCCCACCTTCATTTGTGATTTTACAGGATTTTAATTGAGGTTTAAATTTACGAACACCACCTTCAGTAGTATATAAGTTGATATGTGGTTTTCTATTATATGCGGCACCATCACCTAATATTAATTTCTGTTCAGATGCGATAATTGTTAAGCTTTCTCCCGTAGATTGGATGGTACAATATGCATATTTATCATAGTTCCATTTTATAGCTTTACCGGCTATAGCTTTTTCTCTAGCTTTAAACTCATCATCTACCGGGCCGGGAAAATTTTGGTCAAATTTCATAACTTATTACCTTTTATTTGTTTAGTTCGTTGTATTCATCTAAAATAGCTATATAGTTATATGGTATTCTTAATTGTGTACCAATCGGAATTTCCATATCACCTTTACCTAAATTATTAGCTCTAGCTAATATCCACCACAGTCTTGCATCTTCATAGTATTTGTATGCAAGATTATCTAATCTATCACCTTGTATTGATATGATGTACATATCTTGTGATTCTTTTGACATCTTTGGGTATCTGATAGTTTTTTTGAATCTTTTACCTAATTCAGTTCTTAGTAATTCTATATTTTCGTATCTATTTTTCATATCTTATATCCCACCCAAATCGTAAACCTTTGAATTGTATTCTGGTACTACATTACTTAGTAATTTCAATCCTATTGCTACATCAATACCCATAGATGCTCCTTCATCAATATCCCAAGGTACATCATCTGAGAATGAGTATGATAACGAATCAATAAATGATAAATGTTTAACCCATAAATTACCTAAAGTAAAATCTAAAAGGATACCACCATACCCTTTAGTACCATTACCATAAGTAGGCATTGTCATTGTAGATAATCTTTGTAATTTTGAATATAATGGTTTTAATTCAGCTTTGGATGTTGGATAAACTTTGAAATTAAAAGTTATACTTCTTTCAAATGATGAATACTTAAATGCCGAATCAGCTCTACCATTATATTGCATTCCTTCCCAAGATGGTGAGAATGTTTCTGTGATACCAGTAACTGTACCTCTGAATTGTAGTTTAGAACCACCACCATGTTTATCAAATATTAATTTAACTAAATCATTTTGTTCAGCTGCATCTATAGCTCCAGATTGGATAGGGTCAGCTGCGTGAGATGTTGTGTAATCTGTTCTATCTGCTCCAACTTTACCAGGATTGGTAAATCCAAATTTAGATTGTATTGAATTATCTGCATATCCAGCTTTACTTGCTCTTTTGCTTTCATCACCTGTTAATAAACTTCTAAAATCGTTTACTTCAGTATCACCAGCTACTCTTTCAGGCATATTACCATATGCAATCGTTTCATATCCTTTAATTAGTTCTGATGATTCTAATTTTTCTATGTTATGAGATTCACCATCTGTAGTTTTTAGTTTTTCAAATGGGGTATCGTATTTTTTGTGTACTTCATTCGTTTCATCAAGCTCGCCACCATCTTTTATTGATGTGTAAACTTTATCTAAACCAATACCACTAATTTCTTCTCTATCCGTTTCTAAAGTAGGATATGTTTCTTCATCATTGTAGATTCTACCCGCTTTTCCATTTGCCGTAGTATCATCATTACCTTTATTAGGTCCTTCTGGTGAAAATATTGGTTTATACTCATCAGTTGTATCTTTTATTTCCTTTGCTAATGGTGTTGTACTCTCATCAAATGGAATTCCAAAATTTGCCTCTGCCGATGGGCCGGTTGAAGGGTCTGTACCAACTGGTTTGTATTGATTTTGAATTGTGAATCCATCAAATACATCAAATCTAGTATCTTCACCTCTCGTTGGTATTTTTCCACCAGGAATTAAACCATATACAGAATTAGGTCCGCCAGGTGCTTGTAATCTAAGGAATGGTGTACCTTTAAAGGTAGAAGATGTACTCATACTACCCATTGTAAGGAATGATTCATTGTATAATCCAACTAATCTATTTCCCATACCCACAACACCTAATGATATATCATCAATTTGTGCTACTTTTTTAGCTTTTTGTACAGTTTCATATTTTTCAGGATTAGCAGCTTCTGGTAATGGTAATATACCATGTCTACGTGGATGTAATCCTAAGAATCCACCAACTGCCGATGCGAGTGTATTTACGGGTGTCCATACTTTAGTTAATCGTTTACCAGTTACAGTTTCTACATTTGAGTTAGATGCTTGTAATCCTAAGTTTTTGATTCCCCATAGTAACCCATTTACTGAAATCATCCACTTACCTAATCTGATACCATCTATAAGAGAACGTTCAACTGCTGTAACAATACCACCTCTCATTAATCCATCATCTAATGGTATTCCAAATCCCCAACGTTGTGGTTCACCTTTAGTTATACCTTTTCTTTGAATACCTCTAAGAATTAATGGATGTGCAAATGCTGCAGTTCCTAAATTAAATGCATCATCTCTTAAATTAAACTTATTGTACATTTCATCTAAGAAAGATGGTGATTGTCTTTTGGCATGTCCCATACCAATTCCAAATCCTTCTTCACCTGAATTTATACCACCTGCATCGTTATATAAACCACCATATGTTTTAGCTAATGTAAACTTATTATCATTTATATTAGAGAATAACGAGTTTGCACTATCAAATATAGTATTATCAGGATTCACACCAATAAACTTAGTTGCTTCAACACCACCAAACTTAGAATTGAACCCAGCTGAGTGAATATCTAATAAGTTATTAACTTCTTTAAAATCTTTTCCTTCGTTTTCTAATTTCTTCTTAAATGAAAAATCATTTGGTGTTGTTTCACCCAAACCTTTTTCACCATTTGGAATATTCATTGGTATTGGTGTTGTTTCACCCAAACCTTTTTCGCCATTTGGAATATTCATTGGATTTGGTGATGTTTCACCCAAAAACTTTGAACTTCTATCTGATTCTACAGGAGTTGTTTCTCCTAAGAACTTAGAACTTCTATCTGATTCATTTGGAGTAGTTTCTCCTAAAGGTTTTTCACCATTTGGAATATTCATTTCATTAGGAGTTGTTTCTCCTAAGAAGTTACTTTTATTGTTCATTTCAGTAGGTGTTGTTTCACCTAAGAACTTAGAACTCTTATCTGCTTCAGTAGGTGTTGTTTCACCTAAGAACTGAGATTGGTTGTTCATCTCATTTGGAGATGTTTCACCTAAGAACTGAGATTGGTTGTTCATCTCATTTGGTGATGTTTGTCCTAAGAACCTTTCTTCTAAACTCATTGGCTTAGGAGTTGTTTCACCTAAGAACTTAGAACTCTTATCAGATTCTTTTGGTGAGGTTTCACCTAAGAACTGAGATTGGTTGTTCATTTCCTTTGGTGATGTTTCACCTAAGAATTGTTCTGAGTTTTTTGCTTCTTTAGGAGTTGTTTCACCTAAGAATTGTTCTGAGTTATTCATTTCTTTTGGTGAGGTTTCACCTAAGAAGTTTTCAGAGTTGTTCATTTCTTTAGGAGTAGTTTCACCTTTAAATTTTTCTGATTGGTTAACTTCCTTTGGTGATGTTTCACCTTTAAACTTTTCTGATTGGTTAACCATTGTTGGGTCTGTCTGCCCTAAATATCTTTCTTCTAAACTCATTGGCTTAGGAGTTGTTTCACCTTTGAACTTTTCTGAGTTATCCATAGGTTGAGGTGTTGTTTCACCTTTGAACTTTTCTGATTGATTTACTTTTTGAGGATTCACACCAGTCTTTGCAGCTGTTGGTGAAATCGATGTTTTTACAGGGACATCTTTTACCAACCCACTAAGTGGTGTTTTATTTAAGTTCTTATTAACATCAACTCTTTCTTTAGATTCCAAAGGTGTACTCTTTGGCATTCTAAATTTAGATAAATCCGATTTCATATCTTTAAGTGCCATTAGCTAAAACTCCTCGCATTTTTACCTTGTCTACGTTGTACTGCGGTTATCTTTTGTACCGCCTTACCATCGATTGTTAATACTATTGGTTGTGATTGTAAAACTGATGCCAACCTATCATAATCTATCATATCGGAATCACCACTATCTGATGATTTGGACTCTTCTTCATCACCACCACCAAATAATGAACCTAACCCACCTAATACAGGTGCTATAGCTGCTAAACCACCAAGAGCCGCAAATAATGGTAGTGCTAATAACCCAGCGCCAGCCATAGATATTAAACCACCCGCTATACTAAATAACCCACCTGCAACTCCATATAATGGTGCTGTAACTGAACCCATTGTACTTAGTGATTCTGATAGAGTTTCTATTACACCACTTACTTCACTCAAATTCGTTGTGATTGCGGCCAATCCTTCACCAGCCATACCTAATTGAGGTCCTATCATAGCTAGTTCAGATATATCATCTATAATCCCACCACCAAAGAATGAACCTAATCCACCTACCAACATAGCGGCAGAAAATGCTATCATACCAACAGATGCTAATAACAATGCTGGTCCTAATAACATCAATGCACCAATATTTTCTAAAGATAATGCCCCCATCATAGTTACGAATCCTTCTGCGATTGCACTAATGATTGGTGGAATTGCTCCCATTACCCCAACTATTACACCACCAAATGCTTCAATTGCTGGTGTTGCTATATTTAATGCGATTGCGAATGGAATCATAGCTAATCCTAATGCCCCTATCAATGCTATTCCTAAGAATGGTAATCCACTAGCGGCTGCCGTTCCTAATGCCGTTAATCCAATCCCCAATGCACTTAAACCAGCAGATGCTGCTATTCCTAATAATGATATAGCGATTAAGAATGGAATAGATGCTATTGCTAACCCAGCTGCTACTGCGAATGCTCCTAATGCAAGCGAACCCATAAATGTGGATGCCATAGTAGTTAATCCTACTGATAATGATGTGAAATTAGGTGCTAATTGTGCTAATGGTGTTAATCCCATAAATAATAAGAATGGAATTGATGCTATAGATGGAATTGCTGCTATTCCGAATGCTGCAACAGCCAATGAACCCATAAATGTGGCTGCCATACTATTAAGACCTGTTGCCAATCCACTAAAGTTAGTTTCTAATTGTTTTAATGGAGTTAATCCCATAAATAATAAGAATGGAATTGATGGAAGTGCTATAATAAAAGCAGGTCCTGCTAATGCTACCGCTCCGATACCAGCAAATACTTTACCATCACCCATAGCTTTCAAACCTTCAGCCATATCTTGGAATTTTTCTTTCATTCCACCACCACCTGCTGCTTTACCACCATCACCTAACGTTTCAGTCATTTTTTCAGGTTTTGGTATGTTCTCTGTTGGGGCGGATTTAGTAAACAACCCCTTTACCCCACCTTTTATTTTTTGGCCCATATCTTTCATTCCACCTTTACCGATGTTTAAAAGATTTTTACCTAAACCTTTAGCTGATTCAGCTGCACTACCTAATATGTTACCAATTCCAGATGAACCACCCATCATTTTGTTCATTATAGCAGTTTTAAGTACAACTTTACCCATTTCCATTGCCATAGAACCAGCCATCTTTGCGCTCGATGTGAGGAATCCTTGCGCTCCTTCTACAAAACCAGCATATTCACCATATTTAGCAGTAAGTTCTTTTTGCTTTTCTGCAGTTTGGATTTTAGTTGTTAACTCTTGAACCGACATGCCATATGCTTCGGCTGTAAGTCGTTGTTCTGTTAAATTTAAATCATTAAATTCTTCTGCAGAACCTACCTTATCCATTAACAAATCAGCCATTTGGGTTTCAATACGTTTTCTTTCGTCTGCTGAAGTTGCTTGTTGTCTTGCTAAAGCTAAGTTACGCATTTCATTTGCGCCTATATCCTTACCAGTCATAGCTCTTAACTTAGCTTCTTTTTTCATCGAAGTTTCAATATCCAACATACTATTAGATAAAGCTTCGATATCAGACATTGTCATACCACGTTTCTGAAGTTCAATATTACCTTCAATGATAGTTTTTAATTCTTCTTCACTAGCACCAACCAATCTAAACATTTGGTCACCAAGACCTTTTACTGCCATTTTACCTGATACACCTGCTTCTTTAGCTATATCAGATATTGTATCTTTTACATCACCAGCTTCAACACCTGCTGATTCAAATGCTTCGGTTAATTTTAGTGCAGTTGTTGCATCACCTGTTAATGATGCTACTTCAGTAACACCTTTTATTAAATCAGTAGTTGCTGCGTTAATACTACCATATTCTTCGGTGATTGCTTGTGCTGATGCTGCTATTTGGTCTGAACCATATAGGAATCCAGTTACACTCATTGAGGCAGCATCAATATTACCTTTTAATGCAAATGCTTCACCAACACTTAAACCTTGCTGAGTTACCATATCTTTCAATGCATCAACGTGAGATGATAACGATTTTCCAACATTTTCAAATGCTTTGTTCATAGCAAGAGCGGCTACACCACCCTTAGCTATTGCTCGTTCTAATTCTGAATCCAACCCAAGAATATTCTTTGTGGTATTCATCAATTCATCGTTGATGGCAGCTCGTTCTCTGTTTGCCATTAGAATTTCTTCAGTTGCATCTAATTGATTTATTAGATGGGCGTTTATTGCTTCACCCTTTTCTTCAGCTTCTTTTATTAATTCTAATTTAGCTTTTTGTACTGCTTCAATTTGAGCATTAACTTTTTCAGATTCCGATTCTAATTGAGCGGTTTCCGTTAAACTTGCTACTAAATCCTGTTGTGTTTGTTTGGCATCGTTAGAAATCTTACCTTTGACCTTAGCCAATGAAATAAGTGAATTAAGCACACCACGTTCCTTCTCCCTCAGTTTAAGTTCTTCCTTAACTGATTCGTTGAAACGCTGTTGGTCTTTTATTTTCTTTTCTGATGCCATAGATTACTTCTAATTATCTACCCATTTTTCTTCGTTGAGCATCATATGCTTTAAGAGCATTGTTTAGATTTCTTAATTTCTGTTGTGTAGCTTTATCAGGCGCTGAAGTGATTACGTTTTCGATATCACTATCTATTCCTTTTAGTTTTTGATGTAGTTTTTTACTTTTACTTTTGAATATATCAAAAATACCTTCATCCAACCCAGCTTCGGTGAACATTTTTTTAAGTTCTGATAATTTTATCTTTGCCATAGTATTATATCCCGTTGTTATATTCTATAAATATAGAAATACCCAACAAATCATCAAAAAATCTGTTGGGTATTATATTATCTTCTTATTGCTTTAGCTTTTTTAGATTCTTTATCATATGCTTTCTTCTCTTCTTGCTTCCATTCTACTATTTTACCAATATAGAATTTACGAGCCCAGACAGGCATATTATAAACATCTGAAAAAGTGAATCCACCATTTCCGTGGAATATCAAATCAAAAATGTGAGAGTGTAAATGCTTTCTATAACTATGATTGAGGCCAAAAAAACCCTAAATCCATAGGCAGTAGCATATCTCTCCTTTCCCCGGTCTCTTCAGATATAAATTCATATGTTAAATCCATATCTGGAATAACTTTATTTATATGCGTTCTGAGAGCCCTTGAATCGGCCGCAAATAATTCATTATCCACAAAATGGTTGATTGCTTTTTGTTCTGTTTCATCATCAACAGATACAATTGTATTTTTTAATCTGATGGTAAGTTGTTTATCAGTTCTATCCTTCATCTTTCTAGAAGCTCTTTTGGATTCTTCTAATTGATGTTTGATTTTTCTTTCCTTACTTTCAGTTAATGCCATAAAAGTAACTTTTCTTTTAGATTGTGGTAATTCAAACTCAAATTCGTTTTTATGCAATTCGGTTTGTCCTGAACCATCGTACTCAGTTGATTCAAATTGAGTTAAATCAATTGTTTCTTTTTGTTTTGTACCTGGTTGTGTTGGGTCATCAATCTCTACTTCATAATCTTTACCATATCCTAAGATTCTAGCTGCAATCATAATAGCGTTTTTATCACCTAAAGTAAGGTCTACATACTTTACAGGCGTTCCTTCACCATTTGATATAATAAGAGATTGAAATAATCTATCTAATACTGAACCATCTTTTATATAAGATTGGGTAGTTAAGATATCTTCTTCTTTAGCAGTCATATACTTCATCTCTATCTTTCCAGTTGATAGAGAATTATCTTTAGAATATATAAGACCTTTGGAAGGTAAATCTACGATTTCTGTTGGAAATTTGTAATCAGAAACCTTTTTCTGCTCGTATTGTTGTTTAGCGAGCTCCACCATATCCTCATTGGAAACTGGTGCTTTGTAATCATCTTGTAATTTTTCTTTACTCATAACGTTTCTCGTTTTAAAACTTTTTTAATATTGGTTAACCATATATAAATATACAAATAATATTAATTAAACGAAAAAACCTCAACATTTCTGTTGAGGTCTCTCATTATTTAATTTCTAATATATAAATATAACAATCTGAAATTAATATTGTAATATTGCGTAATCGTATGCAAGTGTTAAATCTACAGTTGCTAAATCTTCACCAGTATAATCCATGTCTGAGAATTTTGCTGTTTCGATGAAAGCTCCTTTTAACGTCCACTCTTCTACTTTATCACCAACAGGACCCAAACTGTTAAATGTGATATCTTTTTTATAGAAGTCGGAGTAACCATCTCTACCTGTTACTGATTCGTGGTGTAATCTTACCCACTCCATTGCTGCTTGCGCTGCTGATGGAACTACTGGGTCGTATAATGATATAGTTAAACTACTCCACTCACTTCTTCCTTTTACATATCTTCTAACATTGATATGGTCGATTGTAACCTTACCATTTGCTATTTCTGGTCTGTTAGCGGCTTTCACTAAGTACGCTGGAATTCCTTCTATGTACATAATGAATCTGTTTGACATCTTCGGTTCGAATGATGTAAACATTACTTCTGTTGGGTCTAATAATTGTGCCATTTATGTTCTCCGTTTCTAATTCTTTAATATAAATATAGTTTATTTCAAAAAATAGTTAGTCCCCCTTAAAAAAGGGGAACTAATTTATTTTATACTATTCTGGAAATGCTGCTCCAGTTGGTAATACATTGAAATCAAGTACTATAAACTCTGCTGTTTTTGCTGGTTGTAAGAATATCTCACCTACCATAATGTTTCTATCAATTACATCTGGAGTGTTGTTGGTTTCATCCATCTTCACTTTAAATGCGTATAAACCTTGTCTTTGTTGGATTGATTCTAAATAAGGATTAACGATTGATAAGAATCTATTTCTCGTAGCTGCTGTGTTGTTTTCGAACACTAAGTAACGAGTAGATGATGCGATGAATTTCTTCACTGCGATTAACAATCTTCTTACATTGATTCTATCCAATGCCGATGGTTTAGCTTGTAATGTTTTCTGTCCAAATACAGTAACACCTTGACCAGGGAACGT
>Ga0181411_1000266_pt1 | contig 18175 bp, 35 predicted proteins | sample 34SPOviralmetaG_FD_130114 | JGI IMG/M metagenome (GOLD analysis project Ga0181411, IMG submission 130114) | Marine viral communities from the oligotrophic San Pedro Time Series (SPOT) site, San Pedro Channel, CA, USA - 34 SPOT_SRF_2012-07-09 | ecosystem: Environmental > Aquatic > Marine > Strait...
TGCAATAGTTAATCCAACGTCTGCAAGCGGGGTTCCGTGGTAGACATAACCTGAAAGGAGATCAACGTGGCTGAAGAACAAAAGGTCATTACGATTGACGATGTAGAATACACTGAAGATCAACTGAGCGATGTTGCAAAGCACTGCATAAATCAGATCAATTCTCTTGATGGAAAGATCCGAGGACTTGAGCTTAACATAGAGCAGATGCAAGTTGGTCGTGCTGGATACATGGAAAAGTTGAAAGCTGAAATAAAGGAAGAAGAGTAATGGATAAACGCACTGTATCATCTGCTCACACGCGCATTGATGGATTGGAGAAGGAAATCGTGGCTATTAAAACCGAGATGGATATTCAATTCAAAGATTTGTTTAACCGCGTAAAGCGTTTAGAAGCAATTGTTATTGGTGCGTCTGCCTTCATCATAGCGCTTCTTCTTCGCATAAATATGATGGGCTAATGCTCTGCGCGCTCACCAACATACTGGTGGGCGTGGCAACCTACGGGTATTTATATACTGCTTGTATATATCGCTGCCCTTCTGGGATCTGGCATCATTATCCTTATACCATCCGGGTTCCCTATAAGGCTCCATGCTTGTCTTACATCAAGATAGGTAAAGACACATGATAGATCCTATCACAGCCATTGCCGGTGCTACGCAAGCTTATAATCTTGTACGCAAAATGGTTTATGCGGGTCAGGAACTAGAGAATGTAGCTGGCGCTCTTGGCAAGTGGTATGGCTTTGCGGCTGATCTGGGAAGAGCGGAGCAACAGCGCAAGAACCCGCCAATATTTACCAAGCTGTTTTCATCTGGCTCTGTGGAGCAAGAGGCTTTGCAGATTATTATTCACCAGAAGAAGCTGGCCGAGCAAGAGAAAGACTTGCAGCAAATGCTGAACAATAGATTTGGCTATGGCACTTGGCGTGAGATGGTGGAGCTACGGCGCAAGATTAAGAAAGAGCGAGAGGATACATTATACCGCCAACAAGAACGGCGTGCTGCATTCTTTGAAACTGTATTGGTTGTGTTTTTATTGCTTATGCTTGTTGCGATTATCGGCGGCGGCACATGGTTAACCGGGCTTGGCGCTGGGTGGTGGTAGATGTCTGACGGTGTAAGCGGAATAGGATCTGCGCCGTTTAACGTGCAGTCAGACATACACCAGCAAACGCAGTCGCGTGAGCGCATAGAGGCGCATCTAACAGAGCAGCGTGTAGAGAAAGCGCACAGAGCAAACCACAACCACTTAGAGGCTCTGGCAAAGCAAAGATTTGATTTGCAGGAAAGTTATGATAGGTTCGGACGCAAGACAAATGCGGATCGGCCACAGGGAACGAAGTTAAACATAGAGGTTTGACATGGAAAAGATACTGGCTTGGAAGATCATGCCGCGTCTTATGATGCTGGTGATGACCATAATGTATATCCGCGTTTTGGAGTGGGGGATGAGCCTTGATGACTTGTCAACGCAACAATCCGCAATGATTAGCGTCTGCTCTGGGGCCATGACGGGAGCTTTTGCCGCGTGGCTGGGGTCTGAGAAATGAGTATCTTTACCGCTGCATTAGGGCCGATAGCAAACCTTGCAGGCTCTTGGTTACAAGGCAAAGCCGATAAGAACGCTGCTGCTGCGGAGCTAAAGCTAACTGAGGCGAAGGCGAAAGCCCAGATATTATTGTCTGAAAAGACAAGCGTTGCTGACTGGGAGCGCATCATGGCAGAGGGCGCAAAATCGAGCTGGAAAGACGAATGGTTCGTAGTAATCCTGTCTATCCCATTGATTTTGTGTTGGATTCCGGGCGCGGAAGGCTGGGTTGACCGCGGCTTTCAGCAGCTTAACAAGGCCCCGGACTGGTATTTTTACAGCCTTGGAATTGCAATTTCAGCCAGTTTCGGTGTCCGCGGGGCACAAGCCTTTTTTAAGAGGAAGTAGATGAAACAAAACTTTGATAAATGTTTAGAGATGTTGCTGCACCATGAAGGCGGTTTTGTAAATCATCCCGAAGATCCCGGCGGCATGACAAACCTTGGCGTGACTAAGGCTGTCTATGATGCTTGGATAGGTAGGAAAAGCACCGAGGCAGAGATGCGTGCGCTAACGCCTGCTGATGTTGCGCCGATCTATCGCAAAAACTACTGGGATAAGGTACGCGGTGATGATCTGCCGAGCGGCGTTGACTGGTGCGCGTTTGATTGGGCTGTAAACTCTGGCAGTAAGCGGCCAGCCAAGGCAATACAAAAGGCTGTCGGTGCCAAGCAAGACGGGGCGATCGGCCCTATGACATTGCAGGCTGTGGCTGACGTAGATCCAGACAGAATTATTGAAGCGGTGTATCATACGCGTCAAAGATTTTATGAGCGCTTAAAAACATTTGAGCATTTCGGCAACGGATGGACGCGCAGAAACAAAGAAACTTTGCAGGCAGCATTGGAGATGACTTATGGCTGAAGGATTATATGCAAACATTCACAAGAAGCGTAAGCGTATTGAGAAACAAAAGGCGGCGGGTAAGACACCAGAAAAAATGCGCACGCCCGGATCTGCTGGCGCGCCTACGGAAGAGGCTTTTGCGCAATCAGCAAAGACTGCTAAGAAGCCTAAGCGCAAATCAATGATGAGTGCTTAGCATGGGTGCGGCTCCAGAAAGAACAGGCAACAGCCCACGGCGGGCTGCGTTCCTGCAACGCATGGGCAAGATGGCTGGGCCAGAGAAGCGAGATGGCAAGGCAACGCCTTTGCTTGAGGCCTTGCGTGACTGGGGCGCATCGTCAAAGTCTGAGGCTGTGCGCAAGGGCAAGCGGATCTCAATGATTAACAAGCGGAAGAAAGAACGCGCTTAACTGTAAGCTATCAATGGAGATTAAAATGTACGGTAGTAAAAAAAAGCCAACTAAAAAATCTATTATGAACGGTTACGGGAAGGGCAAGTAAAATGCCCAAGGGTAATGTCACGCCAAAGTCTAGGTTGAAGCAGCGCGCCGCCGTTCTAAACAAAGAAATTACAAAGCTTCGCGGTAGTATAATGAATGACCGCCTCACCGACGAGGAAGCTGGCGGTGCTATGAACAGGCGCATTAATAATTACACTGCTGAGATAAAAGATTACCTTTCTGGGCCCATAGATCCAGAACTGAAAAAGCGCTACAACGCAATGCTGCAGCGCTTAGATAAGATGGACACTGGCCTGTCAAAGAACAAGCAGCGACAGGTGGATCAGGATCTTAGGCCTTAGCGTATTTGTATTTATCTACAGTGCTTAAACTTACGCCAACAAACTGCGCAATAGATCGGCTATCCCATCCTTTATTAAGGAAGTGGTGGATGTCCTCTATCTCTTTTTTCGTAAGCGGTAAGTTGCGCCATCCAGTGCCGCTCTTTGGCCCTGGCTTTTTACCAGAGATTTCTGCCTTCAAGTTTTCGATATGTTCACCTGACAGTTTACGCAAGGCTTGATTGCAAAGCCTCGCGTCCAGTTTCATTCTTTCCAGTGCCGTCATCAAAACGGTATTTCATCATTTAGCACTTGCGCTGATGCAGGCGCTTGTTGATAAGAAGGGGCTGGAGCTTGATACCCCTGCTGCTGAAACCCTTGCTGCTGTTGCGGCCTATTGGGAAATAGCGGGAAGCTCGCAATGCGAGGCCAAGTCTTGGGATCTTCTCCAGCACGATGCTGCAGTTGGATACGCACAGAGATGCCGTGATCCATCATAAGCTGGCGCACTTGGTTTAGTGCTTGTGATGCCGCAGGATCTTGATCCATTCCCTTTGGGACGTTCAGCCATGCTGATGCGCGCATATCTACAGGTGCGCCGTTGTGCATGAAGCCATCGATGTTAAAGCTTTTGACGCCGAGTTCTGGTTTAGTTGACAAGGTTATTCTCCTTTTGAGTGAAGCGCTCTATGAGCAGTTGGTGCAGATCTGGATAATCATTCTTCAATGCTTCCAGCGCTGCGTCTGGTGTGTTGCGGTCAATCTCGCTTAGCTCCCGCCTGCTATTTGCTGCGTTGTATTTCTCAACAAGATCTTTGCACCAAGCTATTGCTTGTTCTTTATCTGACTGAGGTGTTGCAGGCTGTGCTGCCGGTGCTGGCTGTGCCATTGCTTGCGTCTTTCTTTGCACTGCATCTATCTCATTCAATGAGGCGTAGCTGCCGCCATGCAGGCCAAGGCTGGCGAGCGCTCGGCCTATCGCAGATGTTTCCCCGTTTTCCAATGCAGATGTTTTGTTTACATTGCCCTGCCCGCGTATCTCTTCAGCCATGCCAGAGCCAATGATGGTGCCCTGTGCATTTGTTACTGTAGCTTTTACCACTACGCGCTGCCCATCATCCACAAGTATTTCTGTGTTGATGCCAAAGTCTAGGCCAAAAGCTTTACGAAAAGCTTCGACGCGCACAAAGACTTCTGTGTATTTCTTACCGCCACGCTGCGTTACACCGTGCGTGCGGTTGAGGTCATTGACCTCGTTCATTGCATTTAAAAGATCTGCCATCAAATTACTCCAAACATTTTCTTGGCTTGCATTAATACTTCTGGGTGAACATCTCGCCAGACAAAGCTGTCAGCAAAATGCGGATCGGTCAGGCGCAGCAGATCTTGTACATCATCTGCAACCTTCATAAGTTTCTCCCGGCGTTTGCAGGCTGACGCGATGTCACCGAGCGCACGGTCTAGCTCTTCTTCTGTGGGCTCATGCACTATATATCCGAGCCTGTTAGCATAGACGATGCGCGTCACAATTCCAGACAAATACCAATAGCCTGCGATCTGCATCATATGCGGTGCTTTGATTTTCTTTGGCAGTGAGTTCGCACGCGGGCTGTCTGTATCTGCAGCCTGATCCCATTGCGTCTTTAACTCGCACCGGCCATCACCGTAATCTGGCTTGCCAAAGTATGGCAACTCACAACCGGGCAGCGGGCCAAACAATTCTATTTCACCCGTGATCCTGTTCGCACCTTGCATCGCCTCGCGTACGCCTGCCGCTGCGTTTTCGCAGACAAGCCCGAACTCATTATGAGTTGGTTCTTTGCTACGCTTGCCTTCAGCATCGTAGTAAAGTCTCTCTCGGTTCTCAATGATGCGCGCATCTTTCTCAGTGTCGCGCCAGTCACCGCCCCGAAAGCCATGCAGCATATTGATTGCGTCTGCGTATGCATCTGAAGGTGATACTTCATCGACGAGTAACCGATCAGCATATTGCTGCACTGCCCTTCCGCTAACCATGTTTGGATTGTCGGTGAACTGCGTTGAGCCCATCGCATCCTTATAGTACGCACCTTGATCCAAGATCTTTTCGGCCCACGAAGTGTCACCTTCTGTTTCGCCCCGCAGTACCTTAAACGCTTCATCTCGCTGCACCCTTTGCACGGCCTTATCAAAAAAAGTCCAAGCATCTGGGGTACTTGGGTTGCTATGCCATCGATAATTAAAGCGATCAGCAAAAGCTGTTGAACCTTTCAGCCCCATATCAAATCTCCCCGTATTGACTGATACTGTCAAATGTATATGATGCAAGGAAACAACGCAAGGGGCGATTATGACACTGGAACAATGGAGACAGGCGCAGGGGTATTCTTATGCCAAGCTTGCGCAGAAGGTGGGTGCATCACATGCAACCGTGGCAAGGCGTTGGTGCCTGCCTGCCGATCACAAGGATCGGATGATGCCAGCGCCTAAGTTCATGCGGCTGATAGAGCTTGCTAGCTTAGGGCAGGTAAAGCCTAATGATTTCTACAGAGATCTGACATGAGCGGTACGAGCTTTTTATTCGTAGCGTTCATGCCGTTTGAAAGCTGGGATGATTGCCAAGCATTTGCCAGACAGCACAAGCTGCATGACTTTTCCGAGCAGTGCATTGGCGTTGATGCGCAGGGGCATAGAACTGATTACACGCAAGAGCAAAGCTTAGCTCCGCGCTGGACGATCAGACCGAAAGCGAGGCCAGTAAATGGGGGGTAAGGCTAGCCGGGATAAGGGCGCTGCATACGAGCGCGAGATAGTAAACTGGCATCGCGGCAAGGGCGTGGAAGCAGAGCGAATACCGCTGTCTGGTGCAATGAAGGGAAACTATGCGAGTGACATAAAGCTGGGGCCGGAATTGGCTTTGACTGCTGAGTGCAAGCGCAGAGCGAGAGCGTATCAAGATTTGTATGATGCGCTCGATCAGGACAACAGCGACATGCTGTTTGTTCGCAAAGACCGGGAGCGCACGTTGGTTGTGCTGCCGATGGAGACATACGAGGCTATCCTAGAATGGCTTGGATGGATTAAAACATGATATATCTTAGCGGTAAAAAAATAGAATGCTCTGAAAATATTGGTGTGATGTTAAGCTTTAATGTAGGTAAGCAATCCATGCAGGGGCATAGTTTATTTGCGGCAGATAATGGTTGTTACGCCTCACCTGAAAAATATTCCAATAATGGTTTTTTGTCGTGGTTAAATAAATTAAACCGCAAGGCCTGCTTGTTTGCAGTCGCGCCTGACATCGTGGGAAACGCAGAGCGAACTAGAGAGCGGGCTTATCCTATGTTGCCACGTATAAGGGAGTTAGGTTTTAAAGCAGCTTTAGTTGCTCAAGATGGCGAATTAAGTGATTTGATTAATTGGGGCGAATTAGACGCAATCTTCATTGGGGGCAGCACCGAATGGAAATTAAGTCAGGCGGCGGGAGATATAGTGGCCGCTGCAAAACGGGAGAAAAAATGGGTTCATATGGGGCGCGTGAACTCATTTAAAAGAATGCGCCTAGCAGCGGCCTTGGGTTGCGACAGTGTTGATGGAACATATCTCGCATTTGAGCCTGATAATAGAAAAGGAAAAATAAAAGAATGGATAAATCAGTTACAAAAACAACCATTATTGAGAATGGTATAAAATTAGCTTTAATCAGCGGATATATTGCAACGATACCCGCTGCAAATTACATGATTGGTAATGTCGGCACTGTCTGCATTCCTGATGGCCCATGCCTGATACCAGTTGGCTTTGGCGTGATGGCACCTAGCGGTGTTTTAATGATTGGCTTGGCGTTGATGCTTCGTGATGCCGTGCATGAGTGGCTTGGGCCTCGTTTTGCGCTCTATGCAATAGCAGTGGGCGCAGTGCTATCTTATCTTTTGGCAGATCCCTTTATTGCCATTGCATCGCTCGTTGCGTTTGGCGTGTCGGAGCTTAGTGACTTCGTTGTGTACAGCAAAATCAGGGATCGAAGTAGGACGCTAGGCATACTGGCAAGCGGGGTCGTCGGCAGTGTGATTGATAGTGTGCTATTTCTATGGCTTGCCTTTGGCTCTTTGGCCCATGTTGATGGACAAATCATAGGCAAGATCGGCGTAACTTGCATTGCAGCGGGTGCGTTGTTTAGTTGGAAAAAATATAGAGAGGAGAAATGAAATGCCATACACAGAACAAGGCACAGGTTATCAGGGCACAGACACCAGCAAGGCTGCTGCAGTGTCGGGTGCTGGGCGCAAGGTCACGCTGCGTGATCAGGTGCATGAATTACTGAAGTCTTCTTTGCTGCCGCTGAGCAGTGAGGAGATTGCTGCGAAGTTAAACCGGCCATACGGTAGCATACAGCCCCGGATCTCTGAGCTACGCAATGCCGGTAAGATCTATGACAGCACCATGCGGGGCAAGAGCCAGTGGGGTAAGGCTTGCATTCTATGGCGGGCGTTCAAATGAGCGACATCAGAAGCTTGTACATTAAGGGCGATACGGCTGTGTTTACTTTCCATGCACACGGCCAGAAGTGGGAAGAGCCTGCGAAGAAGTGCAGTACGTGTCACGGCAATGGTGAAGTGACAGCCGAGAAGGCGGTTGTTGATTACGTGAACGGTGGCTTTCTGAACGACAGCATTGCGACTTGCGAGGACTGCGACAGCTACGGCTGGGTGCCTGACTATGGGCCGGAAGAAGAGTAGGCCCGTAACGTGCAAGGGCTGCGGTTTCTTGCATGACTTAAACTTAGATGGCTGGGTCATCTTGCTTAGCGGCGAGTTGATCTGCGCCAGTAACCAGAAATGTTGGGAGACTGTTTGTGACTTACATCGAAGAATTAAAGAAAAGAAGCGCGCAGATATTGGAGAGCCGGGCGCAGTTGCGCGGGCCCGCGAACAAGCTGTACGAGGCGCTAGCCCAAAGGTGGAGCCAAATCGCTGGCGTACCTATTAGCGCTGAGCAGACATGCCTTATGCTGGCTGACATGAAGATAGCCAGAGAGATCTACGGCAAGCATGATGAAGACAATGTCGTGGACTTGGTAAACTATGCATATCTCTATGCAGACTTGGCGCAGGAAACGGCGTCTGATGCACAGATTATCGACACGTTGTCGCGCATAAAAAAAGGGGATTGACAAATGCCGATACGTCGATACGCTAACGCGAGGCCGCTAGGCCGAGATACTAGTGATTACACTGTAAGTGATTACAGTGCTAATACATACAGTGCTAAGCATAGTGATTACTGTGATTACACTGAAGATTACTCTAATATAAATAACAGTGTAAGTGATTACAGTGTAAGCGCAGGCAGTGTATTACTGTCTACGCTTGCGAAAATGTCACCGGCCTACAAGGCAGGCAAGGCGGCCAGCATTGCCGATCCGCTGGGGCACAGGCTGAGCAAGATCCTGCGCAAGCTTAGGCCTAAGATGAGTAATGATAGATACATTGAGATTGTAACTTCCCTGTCTGCAATGGAGCCGCTTGATCAGGCGCAGTTCTGTCACATCATTGAGGAGAGGTTTAATGAAGATGACCAAGCTTGAGGATCTTCACAGGTGGACGGTCACAGATTTTGATGAGCTTTTTTTGGAAGCTGCGCAGACCGAGCGCAATCTGCCATCGGCCACTCGCAAGCAGAAGATGTCTTCTTGGCCTGATTACGTGCAAAGCTGGAATGCGTATGGATGGACAGAAGCGGGCCCGGTTAGAGTTGCGCCAAGTGCTGCTGAGATAGATCGGCTGGATCTTGCGATGGATTTGGGTTTGCGGATGCCGACAGAGGACAGGCAGATTGTCTGGGCTGTGGCGCATAGTGCAGTCGGTAACGGCAGAGGGCCGAAGTGGACAAAGCTATCTAAGATGCTGGGATGCTCTCGGCATACGGTCAAAGCAGATTATGCTGCTGCATTGATTAGACTGACTTGGATTATCGATCCCAAGCGAGCGCGTGTTGTGTCGGAAGGCACAAGGCCAACGAATAGATCCGGTCAATTCCTGCCACCAAGGCCGAGAAAGTATGATTAGGCTAGGTGGGTCTATGAAAAAAGAAAAGCCCCGCTCAGGGGGCTTCTCTGTGGCTGTGAGGGCGTATTGCGGTTAAAGGATGCCAGCGAAGAACAGGCCGACGAATAGAAGGCCGAAGAGTGAGAGGGCACCGATGATGTCACCGATGATGCCTAAGCTGTCTTCCATGTCGCGCATCAGAGCGCGCAGTTTATTAAATGAGTTCATTTGTTGACACTCCTACTGGAAAGGTTTCGCCAGCTTCCATCATGCAATCAACGGCAGCAACCTTTGCATCTGAGATTGTCTCGTAGCTTTTGTTGCAAAGACCTTCGGGCACGCGGCCAACGAAAATGAAGCGGCCAGATGGTGCTTTGATAATTGTTGCTTTGGTAAACATAGCTTTTCTCCTCATTGTAGCTAACACGTAGATATGACAGATACTGTTACATTGCAAGGGAACAAAACAAAAAAGTTATTTTTCCTTGCTCAGTGTACCGAAATACGATAACACTTGGATATAATCGGCAGAACTTTGGGCCGGTTATTCTACCTTATGGATGAACCTCCCTTGATGCTAATCAAGAGAACCTGCCTCGCTCTCAGTAGCGGGGCTTTTTTTTGGAAAGAATAATGAAACGCGTCACAAAAGCAGTCATGCAAAAGGTCATAGACAGATTAGCGCAAGGCGAAACACTCGTGCAGATCGTCAAAGATCCAGATATGCCAACTTACAGAGCAATCACAAAGGCAGCAGTGCGCGACGAGGAACTGTGGGAAATGTACCGGCAAGGCAGAGTAATGCAGGCCGAATACTACACAGATCACATCAATCAGCTAGCGCTCTCGCCACTGCCAGAGTTCGATGACAACAGACTAGCCAATGCTGAAGTGCAACGCCGCAGGCTAGAGATAGACACGCTCAAGTGGACGCTGGGAAGAAACCAGCCCTGGGGAATCCGGGATAAGAAAGAGGAAGCACCACAGCAACAAGCCATCACAATATCATGGGCAGGCGGTGATGTAGCTGTCAGCGCACATGACGAGGACAGCGTGACAGTCAGCACGCAGCGGCAGGAGATCGTTAAGCACTAGGGATGTGCTAGAAGATATGGGGGAATGTGTGTGTATATCACATCCTGATCGAGACCGAGCTACGCGCGAGAACACCACCCCCGCCGTTTGGTTTTGAAATACTATATGTTGTGGTTTGAGCATTCAGCGGATAGGGTGATTTGCTAAGTGCTTGATAACAAACAATTGCTTAGGCGCATAATAGTGATTATGTTAAATTTATGACCCGCCGACCCCTACCCCCCGCAGAACCGCCCGCCACCTGCATACACGTAATATACCTGCACAGGAGTGTCTCACACACACGTTGCCATGGAGCCTAACACACATGCATTCTTTGCGCATCTGACGCTTCTTAGGGAGGCTGCTAGGGATGCTAGCGGTGATGAGCGGGTACATGCTCAGGTTCTGTTGATTGACTTATACGAGCGGATGTTGGAGCGTGCTGGTGTAATGGTGTTCCGCGATGGAGAGACAGAGCATTGAAGATTGAGATACCTTATGAGCCGCGTGCATTGCAGATGATGCTGCACAATGAGATGCAGGCGAAGCGTTGGGGTGTTGTTGTTTGTCATCGTCGTTTTGGAAAGACGGTGTGGGCGATTAATCACATTCTCAGGGATGCGATTATGAACAGCAAGCCCTCGCCGAGATATGCGTATATGGCACCGACTTATCGTCAGGCTAAGAATGTAGCTTGGGATTATTTAAAGCAGTTTGCTGGGAAGATACCCGGTGTGAAGTTTCACGAGACTGAGTTGCGGTGTGATTTGCCTACTGGCGGCAGGATTTCTTTGCTGGGTGCTGAGAACCCGGATAGTTTGCGAGGGATTTATTTGGATGGCTGTGTGATGGACGAGGTTGCACAGATGCCTGAGAATGTGTTCCCAGAGGTCATACGGCCAGCGCTGAGTGACCGTAAGGGCTGGGGTGTGTTTGTTGGTACTCCTAAGGGGCATAACGCGTTCTATGAGCTTTATGAGCAGTCTGCTGCGAATGATGATTGGTTGACTGCGATATATAAGGCTTCAGAGACTGGGTTGCTGGATAATGAGGAATTGTCTGCTGCTCAGAATATGATGAGTGCAGATCAGTATGCGCAGGAATTTGAGTGCAGTTGGAATGCGAATGTTCCGGGTGCGATTTACGGTAAGGATTTAGAGGAGATAACGGCGTCTGGTCGTATAGCTAATGTTCCTTATGATCCTTCTGTGCGTGTTGATACGTGGTGGGATTTGGGTGTTGGTGATAGTACGGCGGTTTGGTTTACGCAGAGTGTTGGCCGTGCTGTGCATGTGATAGATTTCTATGAGAATAGGAATGAGGGATTGCCGCATTATTGTAAGGTTCTCTCGGAGAAAAAGTATTTGTACGGGGATCACAATGCGCCGCATGATATAGAGGTGCGTGAGCTTGGTAGTGGTAAGAGTAGGCGAGAGATTGCTTGGGATCTTGGTTTGAATTTTCGTGTTGTTCCTAAGCTTCCTGTTGAGGACGGGATACACGCTGCGCAGATGTTGATACCTCGATTGTGGTTTGACCGTGAGAAGTGCAGGGATGGTTTGGAGGCGTTGCGGCAGTATCACCGGGCGTATAATGAGAGGACGCGAAGTTTTCGTGCTTCGCCGGTACATGATTGGAGCAGTCACGCTGCGGATGCTTTTAGGTATTTTGCTGTGGGGCTTAGGGAAACGCGGGATCGATCTAGGGCACCGCAGAGACAAGCGGTCATGGAGTATGACCCTTTTGCAGCATGAGGTAGGCTATGGGATTTTTTGATGATTTAATGGCTGCGATTGGCGTTGGCCCGACTGAGCTAGAGGATAAGACATCTGAGGATAAGTTGGGTGTGAGTAAGGTAAAGACTAAAATGAAGCCTAAAGACCTTAGCGATCACTTGGATATTATTACGGGTGATGTTGCGTATGGCTTGGGGATTTCTACGGACAAGCCCTATGGCTATGACGAGCGCACTGCGCAGTCACAGAGAATGGCGCAGTCTGAACAGATGAAGGCAATGCGGCGTGAGATTGACAGGCCTGCTGAGCGGCCAAAGGGCCCTGCGCCGTCTCCTGATGCGGATACGGCTGACGGTGCGTCAGAGGCTGCGGTTCCCGGCGCTAATGAGGTGTTGAAAGGTGCAGCACCAGATGGCTCTACTGAGGCGGCTGCTATGACGGCTGGTAAAAAGGGTCGGAAAAGCACGATATTAACGGGGCCGCAGGGATTGCTTGCTGATCCTGATACAACGCGCCCTCGTCGTTCTTTAATGGGTTTGATCAAATGATGATTAAAAAACAGCCTCAGAATATTGCTGGTATGATGGGGCAGATTTCTTCGCAACCGGCGCAGGGAATGAAGGCGGCAACGATTGACCCGTTGGAACGCCTACAGCAGCGCATGGTGGGTCGCACCCAAGGCGGGGCCATAGAGGGCGTAAAGAAAAAGAAAAGTATGCTGAATAGCTTTAGGATGGTGTAATGGCGCAAGTTTCTCCGATAGTGACGCAGCTTGAGCGTCGATATAAGACGTTGCAGTCTCAGAGGTCTAACTGGGAAAATCATTGGCAGCAGCTAGCTGATTATATGCTGCCGCGTAAGGCAGATATTACGAAGAAGCGCACGCAGGGTGATAAGCGCACTGAATTGATTTATGACGGCACTGCTATTCATGCGGTAGAATTATTGGCGTCTAGTCTGCATGGTATGCTTACCAGTCCTAGCACGCCTTGGTTTTCTATGCGTTTCCGCGATCAGGAACTGCAGCGCAGTGATGAGGCGAATGAGTGGTTAGAGAGTAGCTTGGATCAAGTGTATCAGGCGTTTAATCGGTCTAACTTCCAGCAGGAGATCCATGAGCTTTATTATGACTTGGTGGTCTTTGGTACTGCTGCCTTCTATGTAGAGGGCGATGGCGATGGGTTGCGGTTTAGTTCTCGGCATATAGCGGAGATACTGATTTCTGAGGATGCAGAGGGCCGCGTTGATACGGTGTATCGTAAGTTTAAGCTAACGGCGCGTGCGATTGTTATGCGTTTTGGCGAAGAGAACTCACCGCGTGCTGTTCTGGCTGATCAGAAGAATGACCCGTACAAAGAGCATGAGGTCATACACGCTGTGTTTCCAAGGGCAGAAGCCAAGGGAAAGATGGCAAAGAGTAAGCCTATTGCATCTGTTTATTATCATCTCGCTAGCAAGCAGATCTTGAGCGAGGGTGGTTTTGATGACTTCCCGTTTATGGTGCCGCGTTTTAATAAGGATAGCGTAAGCAGCTATGGTCGATCGCCAGCAATGACTGCGTTGCCAGATGTTAAGATGGTTAACAAAATGTCAGAGGTGACGATCAGGGCTGCGCAGAAGCAGATTGACCCGCCCCTTATGGTTCCAGATGACGGGTTTATGCTGCCGGTAAGAACAACGCCGGGTTCTCTGAATTTTTATAGATCTGGCACGCGTGATCGGTTAGAGCCTTTGCAGATTGGTGCAAACAATCCGCTGGGTTTGAATATGGAAGAACAGCGGCGCAATGCTATTAGGCAGGCGTTTTATGTTGATCAGTTGCTTTTGGGTGAAGGCCCATCAATGACAGCAACTGAAGTGTTACAGCGCAACGAGGAAAAGATGCGATTGCTTGGGCCCGTTTTGGGGCGGCTTCAAGCGGAACTCCTTCGTCCTCTCATATCTCGCTCGTTTGCGCTGTTGCTCCGGGAGGGTCTTCTTCCCCCCGCCCCGGAGCTTTTACAAGGTCAGGACATTGACATTGAGTATGTCTCGCCGCTTGCGAAGGCTCAGAAGCTGACAGATCTGCAGGGAATGTTGCGCGGGTTTGAGGTGTTAACGCAGATCGGTGAGGTTGCGCCTGTGCAGGATTACTTAGATCCAGATAAGCTGGTGCAGTATCTTGTTGAGGTTACTGGTATGCCAGCGCGGGTTATTCGTAGCAATGAAGAGATTGCGCGGATACGGCGGCAGCAGGCAGAGCAGGCGCAGGTTGTGGCGCAGCAAGAGCAGGACATGATGCAAGCGCAGCAGGCGCAGCAGGTCGCTCCGCTGGTCAAGGCTATTAGCCAATGAACAAAGTAGAGGAATTAAAATTAGCGTATCGTCGCACGTTTAATACAGAGGACGGTGAGCAAGTAATGAGTGATCTCAAGAAGCGTTTTAGCTTTGAGGCAACCACGTTTTCGGGCGATCCATATCAATCTGCATTTAACGAAGGACAGCGCGCAACAGTGTTGCTAATCGCCCGGATGCTGTCCGACGAGAAGGAACCACAATGAGCGAAGAGGCAATCCAAGATACTGGATCTCAAGAAGTCGCAGAGGCGGCACCGGCTAACTTTCTGGAAAGCTTACCAGAGGATTTACGGTCTGAGCCGTCATTAAGAAATTTTCCTGATCCTGCTTCACTGGCAAAAAGCTATATACATGCGCAGCGTATGATCGGAGCGGATAAGGTGCCGCTTCCGGGCAAGAGTGCCACGCCTGACGAGTGGCGCGCTGTATATCAAAAGCTTGGCGCACCAGATCAGGCTGATGCGTATGAGATACAGTTTGAAACCGCTGATTTCACTGACACTGAGTTAAACGGTCTAAAGGCTGCAGCGCTTGATGCGGGGCTAAACAATACGCAGGCCCAGCGCATTGCGGCGTATCTTGAGGAAACGCTAACGGGTGCTAGGTCTGGCTTTGATGAGGCTGCGGAAGATTTAAGGCATCAAGGTGAGCAACAATTACGTCAAGAATTTGGCCGAGCGTTTGATCAAAAGGTTGAGCTTGCTCAGAAAGCTGCTCATACATTGCTTGGCGGCACTGAGATTTTTGATGAAATCACATTGGCAGATGGTCGTATGTTGGGAGATCATCCGCAAATCGTTAAGATGTTTGCCGGTTTGGCTGAACAGATTGGTGAAGACAGTCTGGAAGGCGCGCCGACAGAAATGATTATGACCCCTGACGAGGCATCACGGCAAATTGCTGAGATGACTGGACGCGGCGGGCCATACTGGGATAAGATGCATCCAGAGCATGAGAGCTATGTACAACAGGTTCTTACGCTCCGGGAGTATCTATAGTGGATAACCGAAAGGCCCACGCATCATGCCTGTGTGTCAGGTGGAGTGACTGCCCAAGCAGTAAGCATTGGCCCCGCAAGGGATAACCACGCGCAGCAATCTGTAACGTAAACTGTAGAAAGGTGAGACAATGTCTTCACAAATCACTACGGCTTTTGTCAATCAGTTCTCCGCGAACATCCAGATGCTTTCACAGCAAATGGGTTCACTACTGCGTCCTGCAGTTGATGTGGAAACTGTGAATGGCGAGAAAGCCTTTTTTGATCAGGTCGGTAGCGCTGCTGCTGTTCTGAGAACTACTCGGCACGCGGATACACCGCTGATCGATACCCCTCACAGTCGTCGTATGGTGACGATGTCTGACTATGAATATGCGGATCTGATTGATGATCAGGACAAAGTTCGCTTGTTGGTAGATCCGACTTCGACATATAGCCGTGCTGCTGCTGCAGCTATGGGCCGCGCAATGGATGATGTGATCATCTCTGCTGCTCTTGGCAATGCAAAGACTGGTAAAGACGGTTCAACAACAACTGCCTTTGACAGCAGCAACCAAATCGCTGTGGGTTCTCCCGCCACTGGTTTGACGCTGGCAAAGCTACTGGAAGCCAAGGAAATCTTGGATGCCGGTAGTGTTGACCCATCGATCCCACGTTACATCGTCGTATCTCCTAAGCAGATTTCTAATCTGTTGGGTGACACCACGGTAACTTCAAGTGACTTCAACACTGTTAAGGCTTTGGCTCAAGGCGATTTAAATCAGTTCGTTGGCTTCACATTCATCACATCAAACCGCTTGGGTGTTGATTCATCCAGCTATCGCCGCGTAATTGCTTTCGCTAGCGATGGTATCAAGCTTGCAATTGGCAAAGAGCCAACTGCACGTATTGATGAGCGCGCTGATAAATCTTACGCAACGCAAGTCTACTATTGCCAATCTGTGGGTGCTACACGCATGGAAGAAGCAAAAGTAGTCGAAGTGTTGTGTTCTGAAGCGTAAGGAGAATAGGACATGGCTACTGTTTATTCAGTTCAACAGACTAATGCGACTGCAGATCCTGTTGTTAAAAACCCATCGAATGTTCTTAGCGGTCGTATCCGCGTAGCGCATGGTGTGTACGAAGCAGCTTCTTTGGCATCTGGCGATGTCATTCAGATGTTTGTACTGCCTGATGGGGCACGTTTGCTTGAAGGCTCACTAGCGCATGATGCTCTAGGAAGCTCGACAACATTGTCGGTTGGTTATGCTGCGCATACCAATTCTGCCGGCACTGCTGTTTCTGCTGCCGCTGCTGCTTACAAAGCTGCTGCTGCTTCGACTGCTGCCCAAAAGGTGGACATCTTAGCAACTTTAGCTTTGGGCTCTGGCACTGTAACAGATACCAATGAAGACGGTATGATTGTTACTGCCACAATGGGCGGTGCTGCTGGTACTGGAACCATTGAGGTGACCATCAAGTACGTGGTTGATTAAGACCTACAGAGCGGGGCGGGCAACCGCCCCCTCTTTTTACATGGAGATGCTTAATGTCTAGCGTGATTGATATTGCCAACAATGCTCTGAACTTGATCGGGGCGTCTAACATTATTAGCTTAACTGAAGACAGTAAGGCGGCGCGCATTGTTAATCAGCGATACACAAGCATCCGCGATGCAGTCTTCCGGGCGCATCCTTGGAATTGCTTGATCCGCAGGGCAGAGTTAGCGAAAGATACTGTTGGCCCAGTGTATGGTTATGAGAATTCTTTTCAACTGCCTGCAGACCCGTTTTGCTTGCGCGTATTAGAGTTTAACAACGGCAGTATGGGATACCCGCAGGACAACATGAAAAACTCAAAAGGCGGGCCAGTCTTTGTTATTGAGGGCAGGAAGCTTTTGACAGATGAGGGCACGGCTAAGATTAAATACATTGGCAAGATTACAGATGCGGCTGAGTATGATGCGACATTAACTGACACGCTGGCCGCACGGTTAGCGCAGGAAATAGCATATGCAATATCTGGATCTACCACAATGATCCAGCTTATGGCTTCTTTGTATGACGCCAAGTTAAAAGAAGCGCGGTTTGTGGATAGTACAGAGGGTGCGCCGCAAAAAATAGAGGCCAGCGACTTTATTGAAGCGAGGTTCTAATGGCGCGATCTGCTCCAGCGTTTAGCTCTTTTACGGCGGGCGAAATCAGCCCAAAGTTTGAAGGCCGCATAAACATTGAAAAGTATAAAGAGGGCTTGGCCGATCTAACTAACATGATCGTTATTCCTTCTGGTGGTGTTACGCGAAGACCGGGCTCAGAGTTTCTAGGCGAGGTGAAAAGCAGCAGCGTAAAAACGCGGTTACTTCCATTTCAGTTCAAGTCTTCTGACACGTATATTCTGGAGTTTGGCAATCAAATCATGCGCGTGTATCGCAATGGCGCGCAGGTTCTGGATGCTTCAGCTAAGGCAATAACAGCAATTACGAAAGCCAACCCCGGCGTTATTACGAGTTCCGGCCATACACTAAGCAATGGTGATGAGGTTTTCGTTGCTGGGATTGGCGGCATGACTGAGTTAAATGGGCGTAACTATCTCGTTGCAAACTCTACAACAAACACATTTACGCTGACAGATCTATTCGGCAATGCAGTAAATACAACGTCATTTACAACTTATACATCTGGCGGCACAGCAACAGAGATATTTGAAATTGCCACGCCATATGCAGAAGCAGATCTGTTTAACATACGTTTTGTGCAGTCTGCGGATACACTGTACTTGGTGCATCCAAGCTATGATGTAAGAAA
>Ga0181411_1000267_pt1 | contig 18147 bp, 27 predicted proteins | sample 34SPOviralmetaG_FD_130114 | JGI IMG/M metagenome (GOLD analysis project Ga0181411, IMG submission 130114) | Marine viral communities from the oligotrophic San Pedro Time Series (SPOT) site, San Pedro Channel, CA, USA - 34 SPOT_SRF_2012-07-09 | ecosystem: Environmental > Aquatic > Marine > Strait...
ATATAGTAGAATAAAAAAAAGATTAGTGGGTAAGTTATGTGCGTGTAAAGATAAAGTGATTCCTAAGAAAAATAAAAGAGGTAGACCTAAAAAATCTGGTTAATCTTGGGGCTGTTTTGGGGCTATTATGGGGCGGTAAAGTGTCATATAAGTATGGTAAACTAACAGTCTACTATGGTATGCAAACCCACAGAAACCCTAGAAAACTAGGATTATTTTTACATATATAGACGGGTTCGAGTCCCGTCACTCCCGCCAGCTTTTCTGCATGTTTCAGACCCCTTGGGGCTACTCTGGGGCTGTTGGCCACGGGTAAATTTGACTTCATTTACATATAGTATATAATTGTACTATAAAAAAATGGAGGTCTGTATGCCAAAGCAACAACTTAAAAAACTTAAAATATCTTATAGAAAAGATCGTAATACTTATTGTTTATATTTATATAAAATAGGTGGTGGTCGTAAATATTATTCAACTTATGAGCTTGCTCAAAAAGATGCTGATAAAATTATTGAACAGTATAATAAAGATTTATATATACCAAATACTATAACAGGTAAACAAGGTGTAGATAAATGGTTAGAAGAACAAACTGACTCATATCTTAGGGGATATTTTTTACCTCAAGAATTACAACATAGAAAAAACATAGCTAAGAAATTTTTGTTAATTACTATTAATGATATTACAATATCAGAATGGGATTTATCAGAGTTACTTACGCATCCTAGAAGTGCATCTAGTATAACCAAAGAAATAACAAAACAAATATTTAGTATGAATATATCTAATAAAACTATGAAAGGTCATTACAGTTATTTTAGATATATCTGTAAATTTTTTGTAGAAAATAATTGGACACAACAATCTATAATGACAGATAGTAAATTTAGAACACAAAAGAATTTTGTTGTTGATGATAAAGCAATTAGAATATCAAAAGAAAATATAGAAAAAATTATAAGTCATGTAAAACCAAAGTATAAACTTGCAATTAGGTTTTCAGCTTATACTGGTTTGCGACAAGGTGAACAAAGAGAGTTAAGATGGAAGGATATTAATTTTGAAAATAATACAATATCTGTTCACAGAGCATTACAAAGAAATGAAAAAGGTATACCACTTGTAGGTAAAACTAAATCAATAAATGGACAAAGAGTTGTACCATTAAATACTTTTTTAGCTAATGAGTTACGACAATTAAGTATTGCTCAAGGTAGACCAGAAAGTGATAAATTAGTTTTTATAAATGATGATGATAATTATATGGCCGATAGAACTTTAAGAAGACAACTAACTAACGCCTGTAAATTAGCTCAAGTAAAAAAAATTAGGTGGCACGATTTAAGACATTATTACGCTTCTAAACTTTTAGAAATATATGGAAAAGATTTACATAAAGTAACAACCTTTATGGGGCATGGTAATATTGAAACTACTAGAAAAAATTATGGTCATTGGTTAGAAGACAAAGAACGTAATGCAGAAGATGTAGCAAAACTTGATGCAGCATTTACTCTTTAAAAGGATCTTTAGTATATTCAAATTCTTTATAGTGATCAAAGTTGATAGCCTTGCTTAGAAACATCTGAGCAAGGTTTAACAACTGTTCTTTATTCACAGGCTTTTTATAAAGCTTACTGTCTACAAGAATACTAATCTCCGTTTCTGTTGCCCACAGCAGTATTCTTTTTTCCTTGTACTTTTTGGATTTCTGCTCTCGGGATATGCCATCTTCCTCTTTCTCCTGTTCTGTAGGCTTTGATATATCCGGCATCTATAAATCTCCTTAATCTTTTACGATTAGTTTCATTAATCTCTTCACCCCACAAAGCCTTTATCGCTTCTGCGGAATTTAAGTAACCTTTATGGGAGTAGTCCATTTGTATCTACCTTTTCTGTTGTTGTTTCTTTAGGTGTATTAACAAACAAATTAAAACTAGCAATCTTTGTTGTGTTATATCCTTCACCAGTTCTTTTCTGTATGACTACATTTATCTTAGAGTTATTTGTATCAGAGAAATACTCAACCATTCTTTTAGCTAGTTCCTCATCCGTTACATTTAACCAACAGCTTGCAGTAACGTGATCATCAACATTCATATTACTTACAATCTTTATCTTACTATTTCCAAACTCCGGTTTACTCATTCTGCACATCCTTTCATTTTAGTGTTTATAAATTGTTTAAAAACTTGGTAACTATCATTGTCTGTCTTGGAATACTCCACTAGGTATTCATTGTTAGCAGCTATCCATTTCTGGAACTCTGCTATAAACTTATACTTGCCTAGTGTCTGCATATTAATATCTCTCCATGCTTCCCAGTTTTCTCTAGGGTGAAAAGATACATCATCTAATGGGTGTTCATCTCTTTTAGTTTCCTTAATAGTTTCTTCTACTATGGCTATCTTCTCTTGTTTCTTAACAGCATTTAACATCTCTTCTGCTGATGCGTATTCACCGCCATGCAATCCTATACTAGATAAAGCTCTACCTATTGCAGAACTCTCACATACTTCTACTGCTGAAGTTCTAGTAATATTAGATGAAGCTCTAACCTCTTCTGCTAATCCAGATCCGATGACTTTATTATTAGCATCTATAATCTTTGCCTGTACTCGTACAACACTATCATCTATATGTAATACAGTTGTATCTATACCAAGATTAAGACCATAGAATTTACGGAAAACTTCTACTCTATCTTTAACCATTAAATACTTTTTATTACCTTTAACTTTTACCCCGGCAGTTGCGGTCATCTTATCTGCTTCAGCCATTACAAGTTTATGATTAATCTCAGTCATATAAACCTGCCCAGTCTACATAGACGCATCCCATTAAATAACCAAAGATAAGAAATAATCCTGCTAAACAAATGTATTTTATAAATAGTAAATTACCTTTATGTTTTTTATGTATTGTAGTATTTTGTACGTGATCCCTTATCAAGTTGAAATTCAGACCTTCATATTCGTTAAGGGATCGTTTTAGTTTCCGCTTCATAATTACCTCCATATCTTTTTAGCGTTATTTAAAACTGTAGGGTTTAAATCTTTCCAACCAAACATCGCACCCCATTGAGGATCACATAGTCTTAGTAAGTCCTCCACATCCTTGGCTGTCTTTAGTAGTCGTTCTCTTCTTTGGCAACTCTCTATAATAAATGCTAGTGCATTTTGTAGTTGATCCTCTGATGGTGTAAATATTCTGTAGCCAACTCTATTTGCATAGACAATCGTTGGTATCGTCTTACCAGTTAAATGCCAATAGCCTGCAATCTGTGTCATGTGTGCAGGTCTTATCTCTTGCGGTAGACTATTTGATCTAGGAGAAATATGTACATTACCATCCCATTGGGTTTTAAGTTCTATCATTTTGCTATAGTCAGGCTTGCCATTATACATGAGGTCACAGCCGGGTAGGGGTTTGTATAGATCCACTTCAGCTTCTAATCTATTTAATCCATTTTTACTTTGAGCTTCTTTCAATCCTTCTATGGCATGAGCAGCAACTAGATCCATCTCACTAGCTGTGCCTTCATCAGACTTCTTCCATACCATCTCACCCTTAACCTCTTTCAGGCTGTATAATAATTTTTCTTTGTGTTCTAGTTCTGCTGTTTCTTTAGCGTGATCACGCCATGCAGGTATCTTGTATTCTCTTAACTTTTCATAACCTTGTTTTAATGCCACAGCATAGGGTATATCATCTAGTAAATGCTTATCGCATATGTCCTGGACAATCTTACCAGAGTGCATCTTTACATTAGAGTCAAAGTATTCCTCTATAGTTTGTGATGCTAAATCTCTATCGCCTTTAATCTCACCTTTAAGAATAGACCAAGCTTTATTGACTATTACTCTTTTTCTACACTTGTTCCAAAAAGTTTGTCCATCACTACTCGATGGATTACTATGATGAAAATAGTATTTATCCCTTGCATACTTTGGGGTTATCTCTTCTGCCATGTTTACCTCTCTAAGTTAGAGAGACAAAAACTAAGTATTATGGATCGTCATATATAGATCACTAGGATTCTGTAATGCAATCATAACATGGGTACCCCAATCTAATGCAACAGGAGCAATATGCTCAATTGAATTAGCTTGTGATATGTATGGATTTAACAAGTGCCATTTTTGTCTAAAGTTTGGGTCGTAACTTTCTATACCAAAGTTAGCTAATGGATAAGGTATACATAATCTTATAGTTTCTTCATCTCTGATTTTACATATACTTAAATTACGTTGTATTTTATCTGACACTATTCCATCTTCAACATGCTTTCCATTAATAAATAATAATCTACCACGCATCCAACTCTCAAGTTCTGGTGGATATTGGAAAGCTATTAAGTGTTCAGGTAAATAACAATTACCAACTATAACTTTACTATTCAGACTGTTATACAATGACACAGTATGTGTATTATCAAGAAAACCCTTAATAGGTATTCTTTGTTCATCTACAATAAACAAATTAGGTGTTACGCCTAACACTTCTGCATACTTAGCAGCATCAACCTTACTCATATGAGTTCTGTTGTTCATGTGCCTTGACACAGTTTCAGGTGCAACACCTATTGCTTTTGCTAACTTCTTACCAGAAAACCCTTTTTCTTCGGCTAACCTTTTTAATACACTTCCAGCCATACTACTATCACTCACAACCATTTAAACCTCCTATGATAATACGTTAATAAACTGCAAAGTCAAACCCTGTCTTTCTATAATTTAGTCTTTGACTCTTACTGCCAAGCATATACAATAACATTGACAGATGCAAATAATTATACCAAGTGGCAATTAATTAATGAAGTTAAACGAATACAGAATGAACAAAAAATGGTCTTACGGAAGGCTTGCTATGCTACTAGGTTGTAGCCACGCAACTGTATGCAGACGTTGGTGTTTACCAAATACGCACCCTAACAGTATGATACCTGACCGCAAGTTTATGAGGGCAATATTAAGATTGACAGATGGTGCAGTACAGCCAAACGATTTTTATATGGAATAGATAGAATATGAAACATTTAATGACAGTAAGTATAAAAGTGATTCGATGAGCGAATATCAAAGACTACGGGTAAGCTTGCAATGGCAGCCTATTGCTTTCAAAAGACCAAACGCAAGTAAGTGGACAGAGATAGAGCCTGATGTAGTGATACAAGCAAGACAGGATTTTGATAGAGGACACATAGATATGTGCCAGAAAAAGGGTGCTAATGGGTATACGCATCTTATGGTTAAGAAAGCACAGGACATGATGAATAAACCAAAGAAGCGTAAGCCTTATTTTGGGAAGGGTAACTAGTGAAGTATGAGATTATCATAAAGCTTAATGCTAACAGAAGGCCAACCCTTGCAGAGCTAAACGACTTTCTCTTTTGCAGAATAAGGGATAACGACTTGAAGTATACTGTAAACACTATGGGAGAACCTATGGAATTAAAGAGGGATGATGGCAAGAAATAAGCATGACTTCTACCCAACACCCTATAGCATTGTAGATACGGTTGTAAGGCTCGTAGACGAGCAATGGGATGTCAATAGGATCTGGGAGTGCTGTGCAGGGGATATGCGTTTCAGTAATGCTTTAGGCAGGAATGATAGGCAAATAATATCTACGGACATAAGAACAAACCAGAACTTCTACTGGTATAAGGAAACACTAGCCCCGGCTTTGGTAACTAATCCACCTTTTAATAGCATACGAGAGTTTATCGATCATGCCTTTGCTATAGGGGTAGAGAAGATGGCATTGGTATGCCCAGAGCGTTTATGGGCGTGTGGAAGGGGGTATGCACAATGGAACAGGCATAGGCCTAGCCATTGGTACAACTTGACATGGAGGGAGGACTATCTGGGTAAGGGTGGCAAGCCGGATAGAGCATTAGCCATAGCGATATGGAACACGCCACACTCGGAGCAATGCCAGTATCAGGTATTGGATAAACAAAGCAATCAAGGAGATTTATATGAATTACATAGCAGCAGTGCAAGGCAAGAAGTGGGTGCAGTATAAGATGTACAGGCTTTTTAATGATGTTAAGGCAGAGTTTTATTTACGCAAGAAGTACAAGGATAAGCTTATTGCAATCTATCCTATTGTGAGAGAGTTGTGAGAGTCACTATAGATAACACTAGTGTTAACACTAGTAATAACCAGTTATCTAGAGAAGCAGTAACAACCCACCTAGATTCTTATTGTTTTAAAAGAGAGCTAATTAGAGAAGCTATATATAGCACTATAGTTAACTATAGAGTCTATACTAGTACTAGTTATTACTTGTTGTCAGAAAGGGTTGTCAAGAGGGATTTTGGAAACATTAAAGAATTAGCACGTTTTAAGAGACAGATTTCACTTGTCAATGATTGCAGTATTGATGAAAAAAATCAAGAAAGCGAATCACTTGCAGTAGATGTTGAGGAATTACAGGATCTGTTAAGACGGACAACGCTTAACATGAATGCACAATATCGACAGGCAAAGGATAGGCGTAGAAGGATGGATGGTATTGACTGGAGAATGCAAAGAGTTTTTAGAACCCTTCGTAGAAGATTAAGCATAGACAGGTATAATGAAACAGTAAAGTATGTGGGTGGGTTATCTAGAGTTGATACGAGTGATTGGCTAGACGAAGCAGAGGTATTATATGAACTCTAGGTTATTAGCAATGAATTGGGATATGCCTAGCATTGATAGATTGTACATGGAAGCAGCTACTACCTTGCATCGATTACCACCTGTTCTAAGAAAGAAGCATAGTTCGTTATGGCCTAGTTATGCCCTGGCAAATGCTTGGAGTGGGTATGGTTATGATAATGAAGTTCGATTACATCCTACTACAGAGGATATAACACGATTGGAGTTTGCTTTGGATATAGGATGGGATCTAGAGAAGGAGTATAGGGTAATGTTATGGTATACTGCTCATAGTGCTGTTAATAGAGAGCGTGGCCCTAAGTGGAAGGCTTTATCTAAAAGATTTCATTGTGATGCTAGAACTGTGAAGGGTAAGTATGAGAAAGCCCTTATCAAAGCATACTATCTTATCAAAGGGCTTCAGAGTTAATCTTGATTTAGTCTATCTATTTCTTCTAGTCTATTTACTTCTTTAAGACCTTCTTTGATGAGTTTTCTTAACTCTTTTAAAGGTGCATATTTATAAGCTAGCATTATTAATTCTTCGTGTATTGTTCCTACATTAATAGCATTATCCGCTAAGAGAATACATTCTTCACTAGCAACATAATTTAACTCTTCAAAAACTTTTTCTCTATTTTTATTTATCATGCAACTCTCCTTAATACTTGTATATTTAAACCATTGGTAACCATACCGCAGTATATGTCATTAGCGTATCTACGCTCTGCTGTGTAGTTATTGTTAGCTACATGGTAACTCCACCAGTCAAGAGCTTGATTGCTCTTGAGATGGAATTTACATATAGAACCATGATCAGTTATTAGTACATCAACCATTATGCACCTCTTTTCTTTTTAAGCTCTGCTATTCTTTCAGCAATAATAGCCATTTCTTTTGTTACTAGATCCTTGTAACCATCAAAGCCACCATCGTATATAACTTCATGTCTTTGTGTAGCATCATCAAAGTTTAGTAACCATGCTTCTACTTCTATGTTTACATAACCAGCATCATTAAAAGATACTTCATAATGATACTCTCTGTCAGCATGAGCAACAGGATCTTCTATCAATTCATAAACTGGTTGTTCTGAACGATATTTACTAGCTTCATACTTATGGCTCATTATCATGTTAACAAACTTTTTAAAGTGCGGATGCTCTATTGACCTGCTAGCATTTGCGTTTGCATTCTTATATGCTTCTGCCAAAGCTAGCTGTATAGTTTGTCCTGCTTCAGCTATGTAACCATCATAGTGTCTATAAAAGTGAATGGTTGAGTTATCAGTTCTTATTGTTAATGTACTTCTTGTACTCATTTCAGACCTCCATTTGTTATGCTATATGTTTTAATAGTATTGACACTTACTGTCAAGGTATTTGATAGAAGGTGTTAATTAGTTGTTGCCAATGTATCGAAAACCCTTTATTTATAAGTAAAATAGGGGTGGGTTCAGACTCCAATGATTCACAACCAGAATTAAATCCCCTATTTTTTACCCTTAAATGATTCGTTTATGAAAAAAGTAAATAAAACAGTTATGAACAAGATTGCTGATGAATTAGCATCAGGCAAAAGCTTGTTAAAGATATGCAAAGATAACCCTGATGTACCCAGTTATAGAGCTATTACAAATGCAGTTCGTAAGAACGATGAGTATTGGGAGATCTACCGAAGAGGTAGAGTGTGTCAGGCTGAGTTATATGCAGACCATATTATAGATCTAGCAACATCACAGTTGCCGGAGAGTATGGATGTTAAGTTCTTAAATGCTGAAGTGCAACGTAGAAGGTTGGAAGTGGATAGTCTCAAGTGGACACTTGGAAGGATACAACCTTATGGATTGAAGGACAAGAAAGAGGAAGCAGGTAATACTGGTGCTGTTACTTTGAGTTGGAGTAATGGGAATGTTGAGGTTAAGACGGAGGAATAGTGTGTGTGATAAAGGCTGTGTCGATGCCGAGCTACGCACGAGTCCCCCCAAGAAAGCTTAGATTTCTGGGGTTTTGCTAGGGGTGACGGGTTACTTACCCGTAACATAATGCTAGTTTTCTGGGACTTTGCGTATGGTTGGTGCTGATTTGGTGCTGCTATTTTACAAATAGTCGACCCCCCACGCCCCCCAAAAACACCCGGCCACTGCTATAACGTATAATACTAGAATAGGAGAGTGTCTTGCCCACACACATCGAAATACCTTATACACCAAGACCCCTCCAAGCTAGTTTGCATAATAAATTAACCAAACACAGGTGGGGCGTAATCGTATGCCATAGAAGGTTTGGCAAAACAGTCATGGCAGTAAACCATCTGTTAAGAGAAGCAATACTATGTACTAAGCCTTCTCCAAGGTTCTCATACCTTGCACCGACATATAGACAGGCAAAGGCAGTTGCCTGGGATTACTTGAAGCAGTTTAGCTCCAAGATCCCTAATGTGAAGTTCCATGAAACGGAACTACGAGCTGACCTGCCTAACGGAGCTAGGATTAACCTGCTAGGAGCAGAAAATCCTGATAGCTTACGAGGAATATATCTAGATGGATGTATTATGGATGAGGTAGCGGATATGCCAGAGAGTGTATTCCCAGAGATTATACGACCTGCGTTGTCAGACCGTAAAGGCTTTGCATACTTTGTTGGTACACCTAGAGGACATAATGCGTTCTTTGACTTGTACGAGCAAGCAGAAGGCACTAAAGAATGGTTTAGTGTTATTTATAAAGCATCTGAAACCAAGATTGTGGAGACAGATGAATTAGAAGCTGCACAAGCGATGATGACTGAAGATCAGTATAATCAGGAATTTGAATGTAGTTGGGTGGCTAATGTACCCGGCTCAATCTATGGCAAGTATTTAGAAGAAGCGATGGAAGATAAGCGTATTACCAAAGTACCGTATGACCATTCCTTAAAGGTAGATACATACTGGGATCTAGGAATAGGCGATAGTACAGCCATATGGTTTGCACAAAATGATGGGCGTGCCATTAATGTCATTGATTATTATGAGAATAGAAATGAGGGGTTACCCCATTATGTGGATGTGTTGCAGCGAAAAAAGTATTTATACGGAGACCATATAGCACCACACGATATAGAAGTACGAGAGCTTGGCTCTGGTAAAAGCAGAAGAGAAGTAGCCTACGACCTAGGCCTAGACTTTAGGGTAGCACCAAAGCTACCGCTAGAGGATGGTATACACGCAGCACAAATGTTGATACCTCGTTGTTGGTTTGATAGTGAGCGTTGTAAACTAGGGTTAGATGCACTAAGGCATTACCATCGAGCTTATAATGAGAGAACAAGAAGTTTTAGAAATAGTCCAGTACATGATTTCTCTAGTCATGCAGCCGATGCCTTTAGGTATTTAGCTGTTGGCCTAAAAGAAAGAAGCAACTGGAATCAACCGATGCCAAGATCCGCATCGAGCAATTATAACCCGTTTACACATTCAGGTGAATTATGAGTTTTTTAAGTCCCAAGATACCGACCCCACCACCACCTCCTCCTGCTCCTCCACCACCTGCCATTAAACCGGTAGAGCGTGCAGAAATAGATAAGGAAGAGACAAGGTTAAAAAGAAGAAAAGGGGTGAGTGCTACCATGTTGACAGGATCTAGTGGTCTTACAACAGAAGATACCTCAAGCGTATCACCAACATTATTAGGAGGATATTAAGATGAGTGGCTTTTTTGGAGGAAATTCATCACCACCGCCACCACGAGCACAACCTGCTCCTCCTGTACAACCAAGAGCAGCAGTAAGAGCTAGCGATGATAGCCCGGAGTATAGAAAGAAAAGAAAAGTATCTGGTGAGCGAGCTACCATATTAACAGGAACGCAAGGGTTAACCGGTACAGGAGATAGCACTTCTGTAAAAACCCTATTAGGAGGATAGATGGCTGACGATAAAAAAGCAGTTGCAATTATGCACCAGTTCAAAACATTAGTAGATCAGAGAAGTAACTGGGAAAGCCATTGGCAACAATTAGCAGATTATATATCTCCTAGAAAAGCAGACATAACCAAGAAGCGAACTGCTGGAGATAAACGCACCGAGCTAGTCTTTGATGGCACAGCTATTCATGCAGCAGAAATGTTATCTGCTAGTTTACATGGAATGCTAACCAATCCTAGTTCTGCTTGGTTTAGCTTACGTTTTAAGAATAGAGAATTAGACGGGGATGACGAAGCAAAGGAATGGCTAGAGGGTGTTACTGATGTGATGTATAGCTCTATTAATAGATCCAACTTTGCTGAAGCAGTCCACGAGATGTATTCTGATTTAGTAGTCTTTGGTACAGGAGTTATGGGTATTGAAGAGGATGATCAGAACGATTTACGATTTAGCACCAGGCATATAGGAGAATGTTACCTAGCCGAAGATGCAGAAGGTAGAGTAGATACAGTATATAGAAAATTTAAGATGACCTGTATTGCAATGCGTACCATGTTTGGTAACGACAACCTACCTCCAAGATTACAGAATATGGCAAGGAATGAGCCTTATAAGGAAATAGAATTACTACACGCTGTGTTTCCAAGAGAAGCCTACGACATTACACAATTAGATTCATTAAATAAAAAGTTTGCAAGCGTGTATATCGATCCACATGATAAGATTACCATATCAGAAAGTGGTTATGATGAACTACCCTATGTTTGTCCTAGATTCCTCAAAGCTTCTTTTGAGCGTGGTTATGGCAGGTCTCCGGCCATGACTGCATTAGCTGATACTAAAATGCTCAATAAGATGGCAGAGGTTACGATCCGTTCTGCACAAAAACAGGTAGACCCACCCTTAATGCTACCTGATGATGGCTTTATGATGCCCATTAGAACTGTGCCGGGCGGATTAAATTATTATCGATCAGGTACAAGAGATAGAATAGAACCATTGAATATAGGAGCAAACAATTCACTAGGCTTGAATATGGAAGAGCAGCGAAGGAATGCTATACGATCTGCATTTTATGTAGACCAGTTAATTCTATCGCAAGGCCCACAGATGACAGCTACCGAAGTGATCCAAAGAACAGAAGAAAAAATGAGATTACTTGGCCCGGTTTTAGGAAGATTACAAGCAGAGATGCTACAGCCTTTGATAGAGCGTTGTTATAATGTATTAGTGCGTAACAAGAAATTTGCACCTGCACCAGAGTTCTTAGCGAATAGCGGAGTAGAAATAGAATATATCTCACCATTAGCCAAAGCTCAAAGACTAGGCGATGTACAATCTGCAATGCGATTGTTTGAGATGCTTGCTCCATTATCACAGGTTAATCCTACTGTATTTGATTATGTGGATATGGATGGTCTAGCTAAATATATTATTAAAGTATTAGGTGTTCCTGCATCTACGATTAAAAGCGATCAACAAGTTGCACAAGAGCGAGAAGCAAGACAACAACAGCAACAACAAATGGCAGAACAACAAGAAGCCTTACAGACAGCCGAAGCTGCCGGTAAAGCTGCACCTGCCTTGAAAGCGTTACAATAATGAATCACGATTATAAATTTGTATTTAAGTCTGCTGAAGGACAAAAGGTACTACAAGATTTACGAGAGCGTTTCTACGATAGAGAAACTTTTGTAAGGGGAGAGCCAGATACCACCGCCTACAATCAAGGGGCTAGGGGTGTCTTGTTCTATATTTTTAGACAACTAGAAGATTTTAAACCATTAGAGGAAAATGCGAAAGGAGATTAAGACATGGCTGAAGAACAACAGGTAGCGGAAGCTCCGGTAGAAACTGGGCAAGCTCCGTCTGAAGATTGGAAAGCAAGTTTACCAGAAGATATAAAAGGTAATCAATTAATACATAACTTAGAAAGTGTAGAAGCATTAGCTAAAACAGCAATCCATGCACAGAGTATGGTAGGAGCGGATAAAGTTCCTGTACCCGGTAAATGGTCAAATGATGATGACTGGAACTCTGTCTACACAAAACTAGGTAAACCTGATAATGCAGAAGGCTATAAGCTAGAAGTAAAAGAAGGTGTTAAAGTAGACAAAGATATAGAAGGTTGGTATCGAGGACTAGCTCATAAAGCAGGTCTTAACGATAGACAAGCCAATACTATCTTTCAGGAATACATGAGCAAGGAAGCAGAACTGCAATCTGCAAATGCTCCACCTAGTGAAGAACAACTAGAGATAAAAAGAGGAGAAGCAGAACTGTCTTTAAAAAAAGAATGGGGCAAGGCATACGATAATAAAATGAAAGAAGCAAAAAACGTATTAGAAGAATTTGCTCCAAAAGAATTTGATCAACTAATAACGCAGGAAGGATTACCATTAGGTAACGATCCTGCATTTATAAAAACACTAGCCAACATAGGATCTTATATCAAAGGAAAACTAGGTGAAGATAAAATGATTGGTGGAAAACAGGATCAACAGTATACACCTGCTGATGCTGAAAAAGAAATTGCCGCCTTGCGTGGCGATCCTCGTAATGGAGGGGCATACTGGGATAAAAAACATCCCGATCATTTACGAACTGTACAACAAGTTACAGAGTTAATGGAGTATATGCACCCTGAAGAGGAATAGAATTTACAGAAGATCGTAAAGTAAGATAAGCGAAAGCCCTTACCGGTAGTTCCGACAACTAAAGGTGATTAACCTTAAATATAGAAGTGTCCTGCGACAGCAGGGTAGCAATTTGTTTTCTTAATATTATTAACTTTTTTACAAGGAGAGCGTTATGAGTACGCAAATTACAACAGCTTTTGTAAACCAGTTTAGTAGCAACATTACCATGTTAAGTCAACAAATGGGTTCTCTATTAAGAGAAGCAGTTGATGTGGAAAGTGTTACTGGTGAGAAAGCTTTTTTCGATCAAGTAGGTGCTGCCACAGCACAAGTAAGAACTTCTAGACATGGTGACACTCCATTAATGGAAACACCACACGCTAGAAGAATGGTAACAATGGCAACTTATGAGTATGCTGATTTAATTGACGATCCAGATAAAGTCAGACTACTTGTAGATCCAACATCTTCCTATGCTAGAGCAGCAGCGATGGCTTTAGGCAGATCTATGGATGACATTATTATCGCATCAGCAACCGGTTCTGCTAATACTGGCAAAGCTGGTACAACATCTACAGCACTACCATCTGGACAAAAGATTGTTCATGGAAGTGCAGGACTAACTAAAGCAAAATTACTATCTGCAAAAAAGATACTAGATGCTAATAGTGTTGATCCTTCTATTCAGAGATACATGGTTGTGTCACCTGATCAGATGGAAGATCTATTAGGTATCAACGAAGTAGCTTCAGCAGATTTTAATACTGTGAGAGCGTTAGTTCAAGGAGATGTCGACACTTATATGGGCTTTAAGTTCATTACTAGTAACAGACTAGGTACAGATGGCGATGGCAATAGACAAGTTCTAGCCTTTGCTGGTGATGGTATCAAGCTTGCTATCGGTAAAGACATTACAAGTCGTATTGATGAGCGTGCTGACAAGTCTTACTCAACTCAAATCTATTACTGTATGGACATCGGGGCAACTCGTATGGAAGAAGATAAAGTAGTAGAAATAGCCTGTACTGAATAGGAGGTAAATCATGGCAAATGTTAATCAAACTTTAGTTACAAATTTTGAAGCGAAGCCTATTGTAAAAAGCCCTTCTTACCAGTTGGGTGGAACAATGAGAATTGCTCAAGGTACAATAGCATTGGCAGCAGGGGATTTAAGTGCAACTGATACAGTTATGCTTGCTCCTATACCAACCAATGCTTCAGTTGTAAGTATAAAACTTTATAACGATGATCTTGATTCAGGATCAACCAATACTACCGATGTAGGATTGTACGCAGCAGACAGTAGCACAATCACAGCAAAAGATGATGATTGTTATGCAAGTGCAATAACCGATCTAAGAGCTGCGGTTACTACAGGTACAGAGGTTGCTTTTGAAGCAAGGAACATCAATGTTATGGGCCAAAAGGTCTGGCAGGATGCAGGAGATTCTGCTGATCCCGGTGGCTACTATTATGTAGGATTGAAGTTCGATGCTGCTGGTGATACAGCAGGCGATCTATCGTTTGTAATTACTTACATTGTTGAGTAACTAAAACAAATAAGAGGGGGTAGCGTTTTGCACTCCCTCTTTACTTTAAAGGAATTATTATGACTTCAGCAGTTGATATAGCAAATTCAGCGTTAAACAATATTGGGGCAAGTACCATTAACTCTTTAACAGAGGATAGTGTTGCAGCAAGGATTGTAAACCAACGATATGTGTTTGTCAGAGATGCTGTATTTAGATCACACCCTTGGAACTGTTTAGTAAGAAGAGCATCATTAGCTCAAAACTCTACTGCTCCAACATGGGGATATACCTATGCTTATAATTTACCTACCGATCCATATTGCTTGCGAGTATTGCGTTTAGAAAAACTAGACTTGGATTATAAAGTAGAAGGCAGAACGATTGTAAGTGATGAGCAAACCATGAAGATAAAATTTATTGCAAGAGTAACCGATCCTAATGAATACGATACGTTACTTGTAGAATCTATTGCAGCACGATTAGCAGCAGATATATGTTATGGCATAACCAATAGTAATGCACTAGTGGCTAACATGGTTGCCTTGTATGAATCTAAATTAAAAGAAGCAAGATTTGTTGATGCTACAGAAGGTATGCCCGGAGTAGAAGGGGCAGATCTTGGTGTAGTACAAGCAGATACATTTATAAATTCGAGATACTAAATGACTTATACCAGTCCTAGATATACCAACTGGACAGCAGGAGAGTTAAGCGACAGGCTTGATGGTAGAACTGATTTAACCAGATACTTTAATGGTGCAAAAACATTAGAGAACTTTATAGTCTATCCTGCCGGTGGTGCAGCTAGGAGACCGGGAACAAAATTTATCCATGAGGTAAAAGTAAGTGCCAATGCAGCACGACTTATACCTTTTGAATTTAATACCACAACTGCCAATACCTATGTATTAGAGTTTGGTAATAACTATTTTAGAGTGTACCAAGATGGAGGTATTGTTACTGAAAGCGGTAAAACTATATCAGGTGCAACCAAAGCAAATCCTGTTGTGATAACAGCAACCTCACATGGTTTTAATAATGGCGATCATGTAATTATAAGTAGTGTTGTAGGAATGACAGAGCTTAATGGTACAACAGGAATCGTAGCTAGTAAAACAACCAATACATTTGAACTAACCGATGTCGATGGAACAAACATAAACAGTTCTGCATTTACAACGTATGGATCTGCGGGTACTGCTAGTAAAATTGTAGAAGTAACAACTACCTATACTACAGCACAGATACCAGAATTGAAAGTGACTCAAAGTGCCGATGTGATGTACATAACACATAGCAGCCATCCAGTTCGTAAAATATCTAGAACTAGTAATACAGATTGGACATTAACCGATGTTACATTTATTAATGGCCCATACTTAGATGAGAACGCTACTACTACAACACTTACTCCTAATGCACGATCTGGTAGTAGCTGTACTCTAACTGCATCCAGTAGTACATTTGTTAGTACCGATGTAGGAAGGTTTGTAAAAATATATAATGGCTATGTAAAGATTGATACATTTACAAGTGCAACTGTTGTTGTAGGAACAGTACAAACAGATGAGTTAGGTGTAGCAGAAATATTACCAAGCTATGCAAGTAATACGATTAGTTTTGTAGAAGGCGATCCTAGTAGTACAGGATCATCGCACAATGATTTTATACGAGATAGTAACAAACAATTTGTTATAGAAGGTTTTACTGAAGGCATGACGATTACTGCAAGTGGTGCATCGAATGGAGGTAATAATAAAGATTATGAAATTGTAAAAGTAACAAGTGATGAAATAACACTAGTGCCAGTTGATGATGTGATAGCAGAAAGTGCAAGTAATACCATTACGCTAGTTGGTAAATTAAATGCTACCGATGAGTTTTCACTAGGAGCGTTTTCAGTAACGACAGGATTTCCAAGAGCCTGTGCTTTCTATGAACAGCGTTTAGTGTTTGCAGGTACAACATTACAACCGCAAACTATATTTTTTAGTGTTGCCGGTGATTTTGAAAACATGACAGAATCTACTAGCGATAGTTCTGCTATGACGTATACGATTGGTAGTAATCAGGTTAATAGAATTTTATATCTTGCATCGGCAAGAGCAATGGTTGTAGGAACAACAGGTGGTGAATTTGTAGTAAGAGCATCTGGTACAGACGAGCCGATTACACCTACCAATGTACAGATTAAACAGCAAGCTACTTATGGGAGTGCAGACATACAACCCGTACAAGCAGGATCATATACATTGTTTGTACAACGAGCTAAAAGAAAAGTACGAGAGTTAGGATATGTGTACGATACTGATGCGTACCAAGCTATAGACTTAACCATCCTTGCAGATCATGTAAGTGAAACAGGTATTGTAGAATTAGCTTATCAGCAAGAACCTTTTTCTATTGTCTGGGGTACAACAACTGATGGAAGATTAATTGGTTTGACTTATCGTAGAGAAGAACAAGTTGTAGCATGGCATCAACATAAACTAGGAGGTTCTTTTACAACAGGTGGTGTTACTACTAATCATGGTATTGTAGAAAACATTGCTGTAATACCAGGAGAACTAAACCAAGATAATTTATACATGGTTGTAAAAAGAACCATCAATGGTGCAACCAGAAGATATGTAGAAATATTATCTGCAATAGATTTTGGCACAGATATACAAGATGCTATTTTTGTAGATAGCAGTTTAACATACTCAGGATCAAGTACATCTAGTTTATCAGGTCTAGATCATTTAGAAGGACAAACTGTTTCTATATTAGAAGAAGGATCAGCTCACCCAGACAAAACAGTTTCGAGTGGAGCTATAGCAACAGATAGAGCAACAACCAAAGCTCAAGTAGGGCTAGGTTATACCTCTACATTAAAGACTGTTCGTTTAGAAAGCGGGAGTGTAAGTGGAACAGCTCAAGGCAAAATTAAAAAAATTCATAGTGTGGTTGTTCGTTTTTTTAGGACTGTGGGTGCTTCTGTGGGAACTAGTCTCACGAATGTCGATACCATCCCCTTCAGAGATAGTTCCGATTCAACAGACACAGCAGTACCATTATTTACTGGAGATAAGTCAATAGAAGCTGCAAGTAACTGGGAGACAGAAGGAGCTATTGTTGTACAACAAACACAACCATTGCCAATGACGATTGTGGGTATCTATCCAAGAGTGGTAGTACAAGATTTTGACTAATGCGATTAATAAAGTTTATACCAGAACACGCAAAAGAATTAGTCGTAGAAAATAAATTATCTTTTGGAACACAAAGACCTGACCATGATTGGGAACACCACATGGAACGAGCAGCACAACACGATGCGTGGACAGGAATAGTAAATGGACACATTATCGCAGCAGCAGGTTTTATTCCTATGTGGGATGGTGTTGCAGAATGTTGGTTTATAGGAAGCGATA